>Ga0210400_10000074_pt1 | contig 138373 bp, 112 predicted proteins | sample IncBWH26MmetaG_FD_155456 | JGI IMG/M metagenome (GOLD analysis project Ga0210400, IMG submission 155456) | Forest soil microbial communities from Barre Woods Harvard Forest LTER site, Petersham, Massachusetts, United States - Inc-BW-H-26-M | ecosystem: Environmental > Terrestrial > Soil >... | reverse complement strand
AGTCCAGCGACCCTCTGTATAAGACCATCCCCTTCTTCATCGCGTTGCGCAAAGGCGTGTCGTATGGCGTTTTCTTCGACAACACCTATCGCAGCGTTTTCGATTTCGGCAAAGAGTCGCAGGATTTCTTTTCCTTCGGAGCCGAAGGCGGGGAACTGAACTACTACTTCATCGCTGGACCCGAACCGAAAAAAATCATCGAAGAATACACCGCCATGACGGGACGCTCCCCGCTGCCTCCTCTCTGGACGCTGGGCTACCAGCAAAGCCGTTATTCGTACTATCCGGAATCGCGCGCAAGGGAAATTGTCAAAACCCTGCGCGATAAGAAAATACCCGCGGATGCCATCTATTTCGACATCGATTATCAGCAGGGCAATGCCCCTTTCACGATCAACCGCGAATACTTCCCTACTTTCGAGAAAATGATCTCCGATTTTCGCGCCCAGGGCATGCACACGATCTTGATCACTGACCTGCACATCAAGAAAGATCCCAACCACGGTTACGCGCCTTACGATTCGGGAATGAAGAACGACGTGTTCGTGAAGAATCCCGATGGCTCGGTTTATGTTGGCAATGTATGGCCGGGGGACAGCGTTTTTCCGGATTTCACTTTGTCACGCGTGCGGGACTGGTGGGGCGGGCTCTACAAAGACTTCGTCGGCATGGGAACGGCGGGCTTCTGGAATGACATGAACGAACCTTCCGTGTTCCTTCGCGCCGATAAGACCATGCCGCTCGACGTCGTTCACCGCCTCGACGACGGCACCACCCTCGGCCATCGCGCCATCCACAATGTTTTCGGCATGCAGAACGTTCGAGCAACCTACGAGGGATTGCGAAAGTTGCAGCCGGAGGAACGGCCCTTCGTACTCACGCGCGCCGCGTACTCCGGCGCCCAGCGGTATGCCGCCACGTGGACCGGCGATAACAGCAGTACGTGGAATCACCTGAAGATGAGCACGCCGATGCTTTTGAGCATGGGAATTTCGGGTTACCCGCTGGTCGGCGATGACATCGGAGGTTTTGCCGGTTCCCCACCTGCGGATCTTTTGACCCGCTGGTTCGAAGTCGGAGCGTTGAATCCGATTTACCGCGACCACACCGCCAAAGGCACCGCCGACCAGGAACCCTGGGTGCATGGCCCGGAACACGAAGCGATTCGCCGGAAATACATCGAGCTGCGCTACGAGCTGATGCCGTACCTGTATACCGGAATCGAAGAGGCGTCGCGCACGGGAATTCCCTTGATGCGGCCCGTGTTTCTCGAATATCCGCAAGCGTCTGATTTTTACGACGACAACCGCGACTTTCTTTTCGGAAGGGACTTTTTTGTCGCGCCAGTGACCACGGAAATGGTGGATGACGAAGAAATAGCGTTGCCGCCGGGCGAGTGGTATGACTTCTGGACAAACGCAAAGCTTTCGAGCAAGGAAAAGTTTACCCTGCGTCCCCGGCTAGAGGAGATGCCGCTTTACGTGCGCGCCGGAGCCATTGTCCCCATGCAACCGCTGGTACAACACACCGGTGAAAAACCGAATGGGCCGCTCGAATTGCGCGTCTATCTTCCAAGCAGCGCGCCCACTAATGATTGCCGAGGGCCACTTTATGAAGATGACGGCCACACGTTTGCCTACCAGAAGGGCGAGATTCTGCGTGTCAATTATTCCTGCAAGGTTGCCGATGGCTCAGTGACGGTGACGAGCAGCCTGGAAAAAAATGCTTTTCAGCCCTGGTGGAAAAGCGCGGAAGTTACGTTGATCGGCGCCGCCGCTGCGCCAAAGGAAGTTCGCATCGGAGATGCGGTTATCCACGAATGGCGCTACGATGGCCTAGCGCGTGCCGTCACGCTCACCGTGCCTGATGCGAGGAAGAATTGGAGCGTTCGCCTCGCGTTCTAGCGGCCCTTCTCGCGCGAATCTCAGTTCAAAGAAAAAATCGAAAGCGATTGCGCGGGCATTGTCATGCGGATTTCTTTGCCCGCCAACTCTGCCTTGGCCTCGCCGAAAACAAGTTCGATGGCCGCCGCTTTTTCCGCCAGCGTGTCGGCCAGCGGAATGCGTAACTCCCGCGGCTGATCCGCGTTGTTGAACGCCACCACGAGACGCTCTTCCTCCGATTCGCGCGCAAAAACGTAGGATAATTCGTCGGACGCCAGATGCCACAACTGGCCGCCGCGCAAGGCGGCATGTTCGCGGCGAAGCCGGAGCAGCGATTGCACGTAAGAGAAAATTTCTTGCTGCTCGAGCGTGCGGCCCGATGGCGCGAACGCGTCGTTCGCATCACCAATCCATCCACCGGGGAAATCGCGCCGGTTGTCCGGATCGCCGCCCCCGGCCATGCCGATCTCATCGCCGTAGTAAATCTCAGGAATGCCCCGCAGCGTAAGCGTAAGTCCGAACGCCAGTTTCAGCCTGGCGGGAGAACTGTCTTCGGCGCTCGCAAAGCGCGGGACATCGTGATTCGCAAAAAACGGGACGAGCATTTCGGGATGCACATACAAGGCGTCGTGCCGCAGCACGTCCGCGATGCGTCCCACGGGTGCGTTGCGCAGCAGAACATCCCTAAGTGTGAAGTACATCGGGAAATCGAACAGCGTGGTAAGACCGCTGTCGATGCCGTCAAAATGCTTCGCTCCGCCCGCAAAAAACGCAGTCACGCTCGGGTCGGGATGAAACACTTCGCCAATCGTGGTCAGGTAGGGATACAGCCGGTGCAAACCCACATGCCAGTTGGCCCAGAACTTCCGCCCGACATAAGGAAACGTGTCGACGCGAAAGCCGTCCAACCCGGAAATTTCCGCCCACCAAATACTGTTTTGCAAAAGATATTGCTCGACCAACGGATTCTCTGTGTTCATGTCCGGCAGAATCCCGAAGAACCAGCCCTCCGTGAGATTTCGCTTCATGCGCAAGGGGGCATGCGGATCAATCAGCGATTCGAAAGGATCGTTCCCCGGGGCCTGACCGCCGCTCTTTCCGTAGAAGTTGCCTTTCAACGGTGAAAAAGAATCCAGGTGATGCCGCAGCGTGCCGTGAAACCAGTCCGGCAGCGGTGGATTCGAAACCCAGGGATGTTTCGGCCCGACATGATTCGGAACCACGTCGAAGAGAATCTTCATTCCCTGCTGGTGCGCAGCCGTGACCAGGTCCTGATAATCCTTCAGCGCGCCGAGATGCGGCTCGACCGCATACAGGTCAACAGCGCCGTACCCATGATAGTCTTGCGCGGCTCCGTTCTTGACCACGGGCGTCAGCCACAGCGCAGTCACGCCGAGTTCCTTCAGATACGGCAGGTGATTCTCAATCCCCCGCAGGTCGCCGCCATGGTACGCACGGGGTTTCGAACGATCGTGTGTGCCCGGCGCTTCCGCCGGCTCATCATTCGTGGGGTCGCCGTCCGCGAAGCGGTCCGGCATGATGAGGTACATCACGTCATCTGGCGAAAGCCCTTGATACTTTCCGAGCGTCGGGCTACGCGAAGCCAGAGGCAATTCGAAGGACGTCGTTCCCTTCGGTGCCGTGATTCGGCAGACGGCAGTTCCGGACTTCGTGTCCGCGCCAATCTTCAGCCAGACAAAGAGATACTTCCCGCCGGCCGCGGATTGCGTGCGCGAGACGCGCAGCGTCGGCAAATTACACGCAACGTGGGTTGCCTCCAGATCGTGCCCGGAAAGCAGCAGCAGCACCTCCGGCGTAAGTCCCACCCACCAGCTCGGAGGCTCCACTTTTGTGATCGCAGGAGCATCTTCCTTGGCCGTCTGTTGCGGACCTGCCCGCAAGATCGATGCGCCGCCGGCGACTAGGGCAAATAAACAAAAGATTAAAAGTCGGAGAAATCGCCCCCCGGGAAAATGCCGAATTCGACGCGGTCCGCTGTTCACGGGGAGAGCATAAGGAAAAATCAGAAGGGATGCCAGTCTCGACCTTCTTGCGTCTTGGATCTTTCCACTACTTTCGCGGCATGGGACCCTGCGCGAAGACCAATTCCCCAAACGCTTCCGGAACGTGAAAATCAGGCGCCGCTGTTCGCGTAGGTGCCCAGGCGGAATAAAACCGCGGTTCGGCAGCGCCTTCCACGCGGTAAAAATTCACTCTCCAGGCAGCCTTGGGATCAAAGCGCTCGATCAGGCATTTCATCGGCAGGGCAAGCTCCGCCACCCAGGTTTTCGCGGCTTCGTCCAAACTGACGCGGCGCCGCAATTCGCTATTCAAGTCGCGCTTCTCCCCCGGCGCGATGTCCAGATCGATCCAGAACCCATTCGGGCTGACTTCGAATTCTTTATATCGGCGGGGCCGCGACGGATCTGGCTGTAGAAAAACTTCCGCGACGTCGCGGTCCCAGAGCTGGTCGCGGCGGCCATTGGGCTCGGCATTGGGAAAAACGGTGATGACACGAAACTTTGCGCGGAATCGCAAGAAAAGCCATTCCGGAGTCCAGAGTAGGTGTACTTCGGTCTCTCTTTCGGGATCAGCGTTCTTCCCTTGCCAGTCCGTGTTGAACCGCAAACATGCTGATCTCCCCCACGCAAACAACGTAGGGAATCCCTCCGCGTCAGGCAATTCGAGCATTTGTGCAGCCACCGCCGTCCGCGCCTTGGACATAGCCTCGAGCTCTCTCCGGGATTCCAACTTCAAGACCGCTCACAGAATAGCCGTTGCCCGGCGATGCACAAGAAAAAAACTGGGTAGCCAAGCAAACCCTCTTTCTTCACGATTCGTTCAGCGCCCGGCGCCTGAACTTTGTCCCCTTGGCCAGCAAACTCATTGCGCACCAGCTATTCCACTCCTCGCTGATGGCACAGTGCACCGTGTTAGCATCGGATTTGGCGGCTTTCCACGATTCTCTCAAGCTAGAAATGCAATGGAAGCACAGGAGCGCGCGAAATGATTGAGCCTGTCAGCACCCAGGATTTCACAGCGCAACCCGAGCGGCGCACACCGGATCAATTCGAGCACGTGAAATTCCGCATCGACGCCGGCGTCGCCCGGATGACCCTCAACCGTCCCGAGCATAATCTTCTCAATGAAGCCATGCTCCGCGAAATCGCCGGGGGAATCCTGCATGCCGGCGAACGCAACGACGTCAAGCTGGTCGTTCTGGATTCGGCTTGCAAAGTGTTCTGCGGCGGAATCGATATCGGCGAATACACTTCGCAACGCGTGTTTCAGATGCTCGACGCGTTCCACGCGGCCTTCGCGGGAATGCTGGAAGTCGGCAAGCCCGTCATCTGCGTGGTGAACGGCCCGGCCATCGGCGGCGGCGCCGAGTTGGCGGCTTTCTGCGATCTCGTCATTGCCACGCCGAAAGCGCGCTTTGCCCAGCCGGAAATCAGTATTGGCATCTTCCCGCCGCTGGCCTCCACCATTCTCCCTTTCCTCGTGGGACCCAAGGTCGCGCTCGAACTTGTCCTGACCGGCGAACCGGTGACTGCGGAGCGCGCGCTGGAACTTGGCATGGTGAATCGCCTCGTCCCGGAAGCTAAGCTGGAGCAAGCGGTGAACGAACTCGCCGGGCGTATCAGCGGCCATTCCGGCCCCGTGCTAGCCATGGCCAAGAAGGCCATTCTCAGCGGCATGGGCATGACTTTGCGCGAGGGACTCAAGCATTCCATGAGTATTTTCCTGAATGAGCTCTACCGCCTCGAGGATTCCCAGGAAGGCCTCCGCGCGCTAGTCGAAAAGCGCAAGCCCAACTGGAAGAACCGCTGAACAATCGCCGTTTTTCCCCGGCGGCTCCATCATCCGTTTGTGCTTTTCAGTCCTGCATTGACACTCCCGCGCGTGCGGCATACACTCAAAATTCAAATTTGCAGGCCAGGGATGCGGGGAAGGCCGTGAGAATCGGCCGCGGTCCCGCCACTGTGATCGGCTGAAAAGCCGTAAGCCAGGCCACCCTCCCGTGCCGCAGAAGGCCGCGCTCTTCGCGAGAAGGAGCGATGTCGCAAGCCCCAGGGTGTCTCGTGGGGCTTTTTTGTTGGTAACATGAAATTCGCACTTCAGGGGAGATTGGTGAAAGTATCCGCGCGTCAGCGTTTCACATGCTTTTTGTTCGCCGCCGCCTGGCTGTCCTGGACGGCGACCTCGCGTGCGCAAAGCGCTTCTCCGCTCTCTACTGCATCCCCAGCTTTCCGTGAAGTCACGGACGAAACCGGCCGCACGGTTCGCGTTCCCCAGCCGGTCAATCGCATCATTTCGCTGGCGCCCAGCTTGACCGAAACGGTCTACGCGCTTGGCTTGCAGGATCGTCTGGTTGGCGACACCGACTATTGCGATTACCCCGCGGACGCCCAGAAAAAAACCAAGGTCGGTGGCGGCATCAGCCCCAGCTTGGAAGTGATCGCGTCCTTGCATCCCGACCTCGTTCTCGTAACCAAGAGCTTCAACCGTCTCGAGACCGTTCATTCGCTGGACAACCTCGGAATTTCTTCTTACGCGACCGATCCTCATACCATCGAGGAAATCATCGCTTCTTCCAAGAAGCTTTCCGATGTCCTCGGAGTTCCCGAGGCCGGCGTTGCGGTCGCCGCGGACATGCAGCGTCACCTCGGCGATTTGCAGAAACGCTTGAGGGCCCTTCCGCCCAAGCGCGTCCTCTTCGTTGTCTGGCATCAGCCGCTCACTTCTGTTGGCAAGCACACTTTCATCGCCGATACGCTCCGCCTTGCTGGCGCCGTCTCCATTGTGGATGCTGAACAAGACTGGCCGCAGGTTAGTCTGGAAGAAGTCGCCCGCCTGCAGCCGGACTTTCTGGTTTTTTCAGCTTCCCATTCCGACGCCGTTTCCCCTACCGTCGATGCTCTTGCGGCGCTTCCCGGATGGAACATCGTGGAAGCCGTCAGCAATCGACGTATTGCGGTAATCAGCGAAGCCGTCAATCGCCCTGCCCCACGCATCGTCTCGGCCATCGAAGATCTCGCGCGGCAACTTCACCCTGATGCTTTCATGGAAAAACCGGAAAGCGGTAAAGAAAAGTTGCAGAAGGAGAATCCCGCGCCGAACCTGCCGCTCGCAGCGCATTCTTCTTTTTCGCCAGACGCCGCTCAGGCTCAGATGTTCTTTCCCGGAGGCTGCGCATGAAACCACTGACGCTTAGGCGCCTCCTCCTGCAATGTTCGGTCCTGGTCGTAATTCTATTCGTGGTCGTGGTCGTGGCCCTGAAGTTCGGCGCGGTCCCTGTTTCGCTCTATGCTCTCGGCCGCGACTTGCTGCGCGTCGTTTTTGGCCAGAGCAGCCAAATTTCCAGCGATTATGGCTTGATCATCGTGAATATCCGTTTGCCCCGGATTCTTCTTGGCATGATCGTGGGCGCCTCGCTTTCCGTTGCGGGAACTAGCTTTCAAGCGCTTCTTCGCAATCCGCTCGCCGATCCTTACGTGCTTGGTGTTTCCAGCGGAGCTTCACTCGGCGCAATCCTGGCCCTAATCGTCGAGCCGCATCTCTCCCCCTCGCCTCTCTTCGCGGCGCTGCTCACTCCGCTGGGAGCCTTTCTCGGCGCAACCGCGACCATCGCCGCGGTCTATTTTCTCGGCCGTCGTGAGGGGCAGATTGACAGCACCACTTTGCTCCTCGGCGGCGTCATCACCGGCTCCTTCCTTTCCGCCATCATCCTGTTTCTCATGAGCACGCTTACCGGCAGCCTCCGCGGCCTCTCCTTCTGGATGATGGGCGAGCTCTCCACCCCTTTGCAGAAAGGCGTCTACTGGTTTCTCGGCATCGGGTTCCTCGTTGCCGCGGGTGTTATCTACACCACCGCGTCGGATTTGAATCTGCTCCTCGCCGGCGAAAAGGAGGCGATGCACCTCGGCGTGGACGTGCCCCGGGTCCGCCTGGTCGTCTACATTGCCGCATCATTTCTGACAGGATTGGCAGTTTCCGTAAGCGGCGCAGTCGGCTACGTCGGCTTGATCGTTCCGCATGTGATGCGCTTCATCTTTGGCTCCGATCACCGCACTTTATTGCCTACCGCCGCTATCGGCGGCGCCATTGCCGTCATCATGGCCGATACTCTGGCCCGCACCGTGGTTGCCCCCACGGAAGTCCCTGTCGGCGCCGTGACCGCCGTTATCGGCGCGCCGCTGTTCATCTATCTTCTCCGAAGGAGGCTGGCATGAGCAGCGGCTCGGCTCTCGCGCGCAATCCTCTCGAGTCCGCTCGTTTGGGAAACGAGGTCCGCCTCAGCGTCGAGCAGGTCAGTTACGCCCATTCCGCAAACCCCGCGCAAGCTCCGCTCTTCACCCTGGAAGCCACAAGTTTTCAAGCCAGGCCCGGCGAAATCGTCGCCATCCTCGGCCCCAACGCCAGCGGCAAATCCACGCTCTTAAAATTGATCTCTGGCGCGCTTGCGCCCCTCTCCGGACGCATTTTGCTGAACGGATTCGTCACTCATTCGCTTTCTCCGCGCACCCGCGCCCAGCGCATCGCCGTGGTCCAGCAGGAAAGCATCCTGCTCTTCCCCGCGCGCGCCTGGGAATTTGTCCTCCAAGGCCGCCATTCCCACGGCCGCTCGCTGCGCTTCGAAACGCCGGACGACATCGCCATTGCGAAAAATGCCCTCGTCCAGGTCGGCGCCGCGGATCTGAGCGATCGCTGGATGGATCAAATTTCCGGCGGGGAAAAGCAGCGCGTGATCCTCGCTCGCGCTTTGGCCCAGCAGCCGCTCCTTCTGCTCCTCGATGAACCCACTCTCCACCTGGATATCGCCGCGCAGATCGGCTTGCTCGACGCGCTCCGCCGCCTCGCCGCCGAAAATCGCTACACTGTCGTAGTCGTAACCCACGAGTTGAACCTCGCCGCCGAGTACGCCGATCAAGTCGTCCTGATGCAGCGCGGCCGCTGTTTGCGCGTCGGCCCCCCGGCCAGCATTTATCAGCGCGAATTGCTCGAACAAGTTTTCCAGACGCCGCTCACGGTGGAATTCGGTTCCAACGGGCGGCCACGCGTCACGGTTTTGTCTGGAACATAAATGTAGGGGCGTCCGCCTCGGCGGGCGCCCTTTTTCTCGTCAACCCCAATCCCGCGGCCCCGCGCTGCGGACCACATTCACCGCGAACTTCGTGCTCGGGAAGACGGTTCGGCGCTCCCTGCTTCATCGGAATCGCCAGTTTCAAAGCCGTCGCCGCCGCGCGACTGTAAGGCGGATTTAGTGTATGCGCAGGCCACTGCGGCCAGCCGCTCCATCGCTGGGCGGCCCCGCGGGAAGGCCCCGCAACGGCCCTCTTTTGACCGGGCCGGAGCTACCGCCAAGCCAGGAGACCGGCGAAGTTCGCAGCCGTTCGATTCATCTTGATCGACACGGACAACCTTCAACTCCCGCGCGAGAGGGAGCGGAGGACAAAATGAAAACGTCTCTTCTTCGTGCTGCATTTCTTCTTTTCGCAGTGCCGGTAGTCAGTTTTTCCACGCAAGCGCAAAGCAATTCACCCGACGCCCATCTTTCCGGACGCCTCACGGATCTTTCCGGCTACGGCATCGGTAATGTCAAAGTCACCGCTCAGCTTGAGAACAACCCAAACGCGCGCATCTCGTCGGCGATTTCTAGCGCCGACGGCGCATATTCTCTGGATGTTCCACCTGGCCGCTACCACATTCATTTCCAACATCCATCTTTTGTCGCTCGTGACGTCGTCCTCGATCTCGGCGGCGCCGAAAACCACACGCTCGACCTTCGCCTCGAAATTGAGCGCGTTTCAGAAAACGTCGTCGTCACCGCCAACGCCCAGCCTCTTGATCTCGAACATACTCCCGCTCCCGTCGATCTTATCGGCCGTCAGGAAATCGAGCAGCGCCAGGCCGTCTCTCTTCCCGATCTTCTCGCCACGCAAACCGGTATTAGCCTCGCCCGTACCGGCACCATCGGCGGCTTTGCCACCATCTTCGTCGACGGTGGCAATTCCAGCTTCACCAAAGTCCTCATCGACGGCACTCCCGTCAATCTTCCCGGCGGCGACTTCCTTTTTTCCAACCTGACTCTCGACAACGTCGACAAAGTGGAAATCGTCCATGGCGCCGAAAGCGCTCTCTACGGCTCCGACGCCATGTCCGGCGTCATTCAAATCGTCAGCCACCAGGGTTCCACGCGCATTCCGGAAGTCAATCTCTTCGCCGAAGGTGGGAGTTTTTCATCCGCGCGCGGCGGTGCGCAACTCAGCGGTCTGCTTGGCAAATTCGACTACTCCGCCGCCGGCTCCTACTCCCATACCGACGGCCAGGGCATCAACGACGGCTTCTTGAACCGCAGCTTCGCCGGCAACCTCGGCTACAGCTTCTCCGATTCGAATCAGCTACACGTCACCGTCCGCAGCACCGCCAGTTACGCTGGCACACCCGGCCAAGTTCTCTTCGCCGCCATTTTTCCGCCGGACCCCACGGCCTTCGACGATGAACGCCAGCTTTCCAGCAATCTCAGTTGGACCTTCAAGACCGGCTCCCATTGGGTTCACCGCCTCTCCGGCATGGAAGCGCGCTTCCTGGACACCAATGGCTTTCCCGATTTCAACTTTTTTGAGACCGCCCAATTCAATCGCGCCGGCTTCCTCGAACAATCCACCTACTCGTTCCGCCAGGGAGCGGCCACCGCCGGCTATCAATATGAAGTAGAAAACGCCGACCCCAACAATCTCAGCGGCCTTCACGCGCGTCGCAACAATCAAGCCGGCTTCCTCGACGCCCGCTGGCAGCCGCTCTCTCGCCTCACCCTCAGCGCGGGAGCCCGCGCCGAAGAAAACACCAATTTCGGCGCCCGTGTCGTGCCACGTGTCGGCGCCGTCTATGCTCTTCGGTATTCCCAGGGTCTCTTGGGAGACACTCGCGCCCGAATTTCCTATGGCCAGGGCATCGAGGAACCCACCATTTTCGAGTCCTTCGGAAGTGATCCTTGCAACCCCGGCAATCCTTCCCTGCGCCCGCAGCGCAGCAACACCGTCAACGCCGGAGTCGATCAATATTTCAGTGCCGATCGCTTTCGCATTTCCGCCACTTTCTTTTCAAACGAGTTTCGCGATCTGATCGACCAGCAGCAGGGACCGGCCAATTCCATGTGTTTCGGCGGCAGCGAAAAGCTGTTTTTTAATATCGATCGTGCCCGCGCTCGCGGCCTCAATTGGTCCGGCGAAGCGCACCTCAATCATTGGCTTCTCTTGAAGGGAAATTATTCCTACGACAATACCCGTGTCCTCAAATCCGTCCCCACCGCTCGCCCCTTCGAGCAACCTGGCAATCATCTCCTTCGCCGCCCTGTGAACTCCGGCAACCTCTGGCTCAGTGCCACGTTCCGGCGTGTCAACTTCAACCTCGCCGGCTATTTCACCGGCGTGCGCACGGACAGTGATTTTGACAGCACCTTCACCGGGAACGTCTGTACTGGCCTTTGCATCACTCGCAATCCTGGCTACGCCCGCTTCGATCTGGCCACCAGCTACAATTTCGGTCGCGGCGTTTCCTTCTACGGCCGCGTCACCAACCTCCTGGACAAGCAATACCAGGAGGCCATCGGCTTCCCCGCTCTCGGCCGCGATTACCGCCTCGGCCTCAACTACCGCCTCACCGGCCGCAACTGACCGCGTTCTTTGTAGGGGCGCCCCTTCTGGCAACGCTTGACGCTTTGGGAGATTCTCTTGAACGCACCCGAACCCATCCTCTTCTGCTGGAGCGGCGGCAAAGACAGCGCCATGGCGCTGCACACGCTGCTCCAGCAGAAGCATTTCCGCCTCGTCGCCCTCCTTACCACCGTCACCGAAGGCCGGGTTCCAGGGTTTGTACTTGCAAACCCTGGGTCAACAGAAGACCGCATCGCCATGCACGGCGTCCGCCGCGAACTTCTCCATCAGCAAGCCGAATCCATCGGCCTCCCGCTCCACGAAGTTCGCATCCCCGCACAATGCGTCAACTCCATCTACGAAGCCCGCATGGAAGAAGCCCTCCGCCTCTTCTGCAGCCAAGGCGTTCGAACGGTCGCCTTCGGCGACATCTTCCTTGAAGACCTCCGCGCCTACCGCGAAAAAAACCTCGCCCGCCTCGGCATGACCGCTCTCTTCCCCATCTGGAAACGCGACACCCGCGAATTAATCCGCCGCTTCCACGACCAGCATTTCCGCGCCATCGCCGCCTGCATCGACACCAGAGTTCTCGACCCCAGCTTCGCCGGCCGTGAACTCGACGCCTCCTTCTTCCGCGATCTTCCGCCAGGCGCCGATCCCTGCGGCGAAAACGGCGAGTTCCACACCTTCGTCTTCGACGGCCCCATTTTTCAATCTCCCATCCCCATTCAAACGGGAGAAATTGTCAACCGCGATGGTTTTGTCTTTTGTGATCTTTTGCCACAAATGGAGGAAACAACAAAATGAACGCCGAAATCTCTCAAAAAGAAAACCTGCTCTATCGCACCTTGCTGGCACTCATCTTAATTGGACTAGCCGCCGCCGTGCGCATCGCCCCGCATCCCTGGAACTTCACGCCCGTAGGCGCCATGGCGCTCTTCTCCGGCGCTGTCCTCAAAGACCGCCGCCTCGCCTTCGCATTCCCTCTGCTCGCGCTTTTTGCGGGCGATCTGTTTGTCGGTTTCTACAAGCTCAGCGTGATGCTCATCGTCTACGCTAGTTTTCTTCTCAGCGTCCTCATTGGCCGCTGGCTGTCCGATCGCCGCACCATCGCCCGCATCAGTCTCGCCACGCTCCTCGGCGCCATCCAGTTTTTCCTTGTCACCAATTTCGCCGCCTGGCAATTCCTGGGCGGCTATCCTCATAGCGCTTCCGGCCTCCTCACCTGCTACATCACCGGCATTCCTCTATTCTGGAACACCCTCGGAGGCGACGCCGCCTACGCCGCCCTTCTCTTCGGCGGCTACGCCCTGGCCGAACGTTTCCTTCCCGCGCCGCATGCCTCCCGTCAGCGCGCCTCCACCGATTGATTTTGTAGGGGCGCCCGCCGCGGCGGGCGCCCTTTCCACCACAATCCATGCCATCGCAAAATAATCTCGCCCAGCCAAGCCCTCTTCCCAGAGTCGGCGTAGGTGTCCTAATCCTCGATCACCGCCACCGCGCGCTCCTCACCCTCCGCAAGCTTCCCCCCGAAGCCGGCTCTTGGAGCATCGTCGGCGGCAAGCTCGAATACCTCGAAACTCTTCACGACTGCGCCCTCCGTGAAGCCCTCGAAGAAGTCGGCCTTGCCATCTCCATCGAAGCCCTTCTCTGCGTCACCGACCACCTCTTGCCCCAGGAAAGCCAGCACTGGGTTTCTCCCGCCTACTTGGGCCGCGTAGCCGGCGGCTGCGCCAAAAATTGCGAACCGCGAAAAACCCGCCAAGTCCGCTGGTTTCCCCTGGATCAGCTTCCTCCCAATCTCACCATGACCGCCCGCAACGCCATCAACGCCTACACCCGGAAGTTTCCCGCCGCAGTGGCTGAATAGAGAAACAGGTTGTCATCCCGAGCGAAGCGAGGGATCTGCTTTTCTCCGCCGCCCCTCGCAACAGCAACTAACCACCGAGAACTGACAATCCTGCTCTGCTATAATCTTCATTCCGTTATGGCGAAGACCACTCCAGTGGAGACCTCTCTCCCGCCGGAAGTCCTGGCGAAATACGAGCCCGTCGTCGGTCTGGAAGTCCACGTCCAGCTCCTCACGCGCACCAAAATCTTCTGCGGCTGCTCCACGCGCTTCGGCGATCCCCCCAACACCAACGTCTGCCCGATCTGCCTCGGCCTGCCCGGCAGTCTTCCCGTCCTCAACAAGCGCGCCGTCGAAATGGCCATGCGCGCGGCGCTTGCTCTGAACTGCGCTGTCCACGATCACTCTCGCTTCGCCCGCAAGAATTATTTCTACCCCGACCTCCCCAAGGGCTACCAAATCTCCCAATACGAATTGCCCCTGGCCACTGGCGGCTGGCTCGAAATCGAAGTCGCCGGAGCCAAAAAACGCATCGGCATCACCCGCCTTCACCTCGAGGAAGACGCCGCCAAGAATCTTCACGAAGGCTTCTCGCAATCCGCCACCAAGGCCTACATCGACTACAACCGCTGCGGCACTGCGCTCAGCGAAATCGTCTCCGAGCCGGACATGCGCACGCCCGAGGAGGCCTACGCGTACCTCACCGCCCTCCGCCAGATCCTGCTCTACACCGGCGTCAGCGACGTCAACATGGAGGAAGGCTCGCTCCGCTGCGACGCCAACGTCAGTGTCCGCCTCCGCGGCGCCAAAGAATTCGGCACCAAGGTCGAAGTAAAAAATCTCAACTCTTTCCGCTTTCTCCAAAAAGCTCTCGAATTCGAAATCGAGCGCCACATTGGCGTCCTAGAATCCGGCGGCCGCCTCTCGCAAGAAACCCGCCTCTGGAACCAAGCCGAAGGCCACACCGTTTCCATGCGTTCCAAAGAAAAAGCCCACGACTACCGCTATTTCCCCGAGCCCGACCTCCTCCCTGTCCACATCAGCCCCGCCTGGCGCGAAGAAGTCCGCCGCACCCTCCCCGAACTCCCCGAAGCCAAGCGCGCCCGCTTCGTCAGCAACTACGCAATCACGCCCTACGACGCCGAAGTCCTCACCAGCACGCAAGTCCTCGCCGATTATTTCGAATCGGTTGTCAAAGCCGGCGCCCCCGGCAAAGCCGCCGCCAACTGGATGCAAACCGAACTCCTCCGCGCCCTGAAAGATTCCGGCAAGGAAATCACCGCCAGCCCCGTCTCGCCCGCCGCCCTCGCTGAATTGGTGAAGCTAGTCGAAATGGGCAAGATCACTGGCGCGGTAGCCAAAAAAGTCTTCGCCACCATGTTCGAATCCGGCCGCACCGCCGCCGAAATCGTAGCCGCCGAGGGCCTAGCCGCACAGGTAAGCGACACCGCCATCGAACAAGCCGCCCGCGAAGTCATCGCGAAAAATCCCGAAAACGTAGCCAAGTTCAAATCCGGCAACGAAGGCGTCTTCAAATTCTTCGTAGGCCAGGTCATGAAAGCTACCCGCGGCCAAGCCAACCCCCAAGCCGTCAACGACATCCTCCGCAAGCTCCTCTCCTCCTAGCTCTTTGTAGTGGCGCAGCACCTGTCCCGACCCTGTCTGGATGCTGCGCCCGTGTTGGCAAGGTGTCGTGTACTGGCTTCAGGCATCCGGTGAGTCTGAGCTTTTTGGAGTGCGGCGGCTCGCTTGCCCTGAGCTTCGAAGGGCCGCCGCTTTTCCGTCTTCCTTAGTCTCAGGAGACGCCTCTCGGCAAGATTCCCGCACGGCCGAAACATCCCGGCGTATACTGCGTCTTAGGTTGTAGGAGCCCCGGAGTTTACCCCGGACCAGGTCGGGGGGGCCGTCCGCTCTCCATTCTCGGAAAGCCCCTGAGATCTAAAACAAAGGAATTCCGATGCTCAAAGTTGGCGCCAAAGCCCCAGCCTTCCGCCTCCTATCCGACGCAGGCGACGAAGTTGCCCTCAAAGACTTCGCCGGCCGGCAAGTCCTCCTCTTCCTCTACCCCAAAGCCAACACTTCCGGTTGAACGATAGAAGCGTCCGAGTTTCGCGACGCAAAAGAAGACTTCGACAAGCTAGGTGTAGCCATCCTCGGCATGAGCGCCGACCCCGTCAAAGCCCAAGCCTCCTTCAAAGCCAAGCTAAATCTCAATTTCCCCCTGCTCAGCGACCCCACCCACAAAACCATCCAAAAATTCGGCGCCTGGCAGAAAAAACAATTCATGGGCCGCACCTTCATGGGCATCATCCGCAGCTCTTTCTTAATCGGTGAAACCGGCAAAATCGAACACGTCTGGCCCCTGGTCAGAGCCAAGGGCCATGCATCCGAAGTCCTCAGGGTTATCTCCAAGAAATAGCCTGCCCCGGAATTGCGCTTGGGGTCTCCAAATTCCTGCGATCCAATCTCAGCAATGTATTACGTCAACGCGTTGCTCACCTCTCCATGCGGCTCACGTCTGATTCATCAAGTTTCCACTCATGCGCATTCTTTCCCGCTCCGGCAAATTTCTTTTCGCTCTGACAATGTTTGGAGTGCTGCCGTCCATTGCCTCAGGCCAGAATCCCAAAGCCCAAATCAAAGCCGAAATCGACCGCCTGCAGCGGTCCCTGCGAGAAAAGCCGATCTCAATTCCAGATTTCCCGGACATAAATTCCATGGTGGCTGGCTCCCTCAATGCCGCAACCGCAGCACTCGATTCAGGTAAGTTGTATCTCAGTCTCGAAGAGCTCCTCCAGGCGGAAGACTTACTCCATGGCGCTCGTGTCGTGGCGGACAAGACCGAGGCCGTGAAATCAGGCTTCCCTGCGTTTGAAGCGGAGTGGGAGAAAGCAAGTCAGAGTCTCAAGACGCTCAGTGAGGAGACACGCAAAAAGGACTGGCCTTCGGTCCCTCTAGCGCTTCAAGCTCTGTCCGAAACAGCTCAGGGCAGATCCATTCCTCTTCTCGAAGGCAGTCGCGGTTTTGCTGTTTCCACCAAGCCAGGCGATGGCCTTTTCTACATGGGCCAAGCTCTGGGTGAAGCCGCCTTCGCCAAGTTCTGCTCCTCCGTGCTTCTTACCAGAAACTCTGCGACTTTCCCGCGGCGTTCCTTCCTTCCGGAACTCCAAAAACTGCAAGAGAAAACCAACACAGCCTTTCAGCCTCCCCGCTCGATTCAGCTTCACGATCGATTCATCACCCTGAATTCCGCACTGAAGCTCGCCGCGGAACTCGACTCCCAGAAATTCTACGCCGGTGCCCTCTATCAATACCTCGAAGCAACGCGGCATTTCGGCATGCTCGACGCTCCTGCTCTCGACGCCGCCCGGCAAACGGCGTCGAAAACTGACCTCGCCGCTGTGCGTAAGAAGCTCACGTCCTCCAAGCATGACGACTCCCTGGCGCAGCTTTTTCTTGAGCGCGCCGAATCGCAAATTGCACACGCCGATGGCTCCGCTCCCACCGCCGATGAATGGAGAAGCGCCCGGGTCATCCTCGATAAAGTGCTGCCCGCGTATTTCGCCGCACTGAAGCCTGCACCCCCGGTCCAGCAAGCATCGAGCAAGACCGTTGACATCACATTAGTCCGTTGGCCCTACACTTGAAATATCTCCGACCCAGCAAGTTTGCTGGTCCAGGAAGTCGCGTCCAAATATCTGGGTCAAGTTACGTTCGTTACCGAAAACTTTGGCGCTTCCAAACTCGCCGACCGTTTTGGCGTCAAAGGCTATCCCGCCGTTTTCGTTGATGACATTCTCGTCGCTGCTCCCCGGGAGTTCGGATACTTTGGCGAAGTCGAAGGCACGGGCCGCTACGCTCCTTGGCGCAGCGAAGCCAGTCAGGCAAAATTCAAATCCGATTTGCTTCGCATGATTGACCTGATCCTCGCGGGCAGGAAAGACATCGTAACTCGCGAGCACGCCACAACAAACGTCGCCTCTCAGGAGATCGCTGCCCTTCCCCAGATTAAGCTGACCGATCTTTCTGGCCATCCCCTCACGGCCGCCGACCTCTCCGGCCGCGTCGTCCTCGTCGAGTTCTGGGCTACCTGGTGTCCGCCATGTCGCTCCACCCTCGAGTGGCTCGGTGAACTAAAGCGCAAGCATGGCGACAAGCTCGCCATCCTCGCCCTCGCCGTCGAATCACCCGAGGACCAGATCCGCAGCACCGCCGGTTCGCTCAGCCCCGATCTTCGCTGGGCCATCACCGACGCCCCCACTGCCCAGTCATTCGGCGATATCACGGCCGTCCCCACCCTCTTGCTCTTCGACCGCTACGGCAAAACCTCCCGCATCCTCTATGGCGCTCCTCCAGATCTCCACGGCGAAGTCGAGAAGTCTCTAGATTTGCTCCTGCAATAAACCACACTGAACGGTACCTGCTTTACAGAGAATGGGGGCGGGGGCGCACCCAAGTCCCGTATATCTAAAGACTTTAAGAAGACGGCCAAGTCAGGAGTGCCGCACCTTCGGTTTTCGAAGGTGCGATTTTTTTTCATTTTCCGAATTTTTCCTTGACTTTTTCTAACTGGAGAGTATAATAAGAGGTGAGTTATTAGATGTCTACTCGGGCGTATCGAAGCCGGTTTTCCTTTCTGACTCACGCATCTCGGGTTGGGTCTTGCAGAACCGGCTGTATGAGGACTCTTCTCGGAATGGACCAAAAAGCAAAAGAGTAAGTTCTTTTGATTCAAAGCCTTCCACACTCTTGAAATTCAAGAGCGAAGCCCAAGTTCTTTGGAATCACGAGTTTCCGTACTCTTTTGCAAAACAGGGGGGGTGTGGGGGTGGCCAATTCCGATAAACCTGAAGGACTACTTGAAGAATCCGGCCAAGTTATACAGAGCAAAGAGCTTGCATCGCAACTTGGCCGTATTCCTGAACTTCTGCTAGTTGATCGTTATAGCCGCTCTAGTGGTGAACGCAAGCCGCGTCTCGGCAGGAAACTCGATGTCCTTCTTCCCCGTCGCAGCCGCGCCCGCTGTTCCGGCTCCTGCACCAGCTGCCGCTCCGATCGCTGCGCCCTTGCCGCCGCCAGCGAGAGCTCCAATCACCGCACCCCCAGCCGCGCCGCCGCCGATGAACCCGGCGTCGCGCTTGCCCTTGCCGCCCAGTGTTCTCCCGGCCGAACTCGTCGCAATCGTGTACGTCTTGCCTCCCACGGTCACCGTGCGTAGCCGCAGGTACAATTTTGCCGGCGTGGACAGTCGTCCGGATGCCTGTACACTGCTCACCGTCAGCTTGACCAGCGAACCCTTGGGAATCACCACTTTGCCGTCGGCTATCACATCATGCGCGACTGAACCTGTCACCGTCTCCCCGGCTTTGGCTGTCTTGGAGCTCACCGATTGGTCGGTCACCACCGTAATCTTCACTCCTGCTGGAATCGTGCCGCCGGCCTGCGCCAGCGCGGGCATGACCAGTGCCAACGTAAGAAGAGCGGCCATTGTAGGAATTCGAGAATTCATCTTCGTCCCTCCGTCTTGGATTGGGGCTGTAGGAGAAGTCTAGCAAAAGAAACTCGCGAGGGCGAAACGGCGGCGCAGCAACGCCGCTAGAAGTGAAACACTAACTCTTCTGAGTCCGGCGATTTCGGTTCGATGTACAAATTGTCGATCAATCGCGTCTTGCCAACGAACACCGCGAGCAGAATGTAGGAAGGCTTGCTCACGCGCACGACCGGCTCAAATGTTTCCGCATCAACAACCTCCGCGTAATCCACCCTCGCGAGACGCTCCGAATCCAGTCTGCGCCGCAAACTAGTTTGCAATTGCAGCGCATCGCGGACCCCGGCGGCAAGCTCGCTCCCCGCCGCTTCCAGCGCGCGATACAAAACTGTGGCCGCCTTGCGCTCGTCCGCGTTCAAATAAACGTTCCGCGAAGAAAGCGCTAGGCCGTCCGGCTCCCGCACCGGCGGGCAAACCACGATTTCCGTATCCAGGTTGAAGTCGTGCGCCATTTGTGTAACCAGCCGTGATTGTTGCGCATCCTTGCGGCCGAAGTACGCAAAATTCGGCTGCACAATCTGCAAGAGTTTCATCACTACGGTCGCGACGCCGCGAAAGTGCCCGGGCCGCGAGCGCCCCTCGAGTTTGTCGCTCAGGCCATCGACATTAACGTAGCTCGCAAATCCATTCGGATAAATCTCCGGTGGTTCCGGCGCAAAAAGAAAATCCACTCCCGCCCGCTCCAGTTTTTCGCTGTCGCTCTCAAACGTCCGCGGATATTTCGAAAAATCCTCGTTCGGACCAAACTGTTTCGGGTTTACAAAAATGGAGGCAATCACCGGCGAACAGTTCCGCCGCGCTCGCTCGATCAGCGACAAATGCCCCGCGTGCAGCGCCCCCATCGTTGGCACCAACCCGATGACGCGGCTCTCTGCGCGCGCCTGCCGCGCCTGTTCTTTCATCCACGCAATCGTTCGGATGGTTTCCACGGGAAAGGGATGGATGCCTGAAGTTACGCGCCCGCCGCGACCGAGCGTTCGCGATAGAAGTGCATCAGGTCCATCAAAATCGGCTGTGCGCCAAGCTGTCGCAACAAGGTCGTGACCTGCCCGCGGTGATAGCTCCCGTGATTCACCAGGTGCTGCATCGATTGCCAGAGAGGATTGCTGTAAACGCCAAACTTCAGAGTCTTATACTCAAAAATGCGGTCCAGGTCCGATTGCGTCAGCCCGCGTACAAAACCAAGCAGCCGCGCCTCGTGTTCGTTCCAGCGTTCCCGCAAGCTCGCCACGTCTTTGAACTGCGTCGTATCCGGAAGCGAAGCCGGCGAACGCCCCTGAAAGCGCTCCAGCCAGATCCACTCAGCGCCGAAAATGTGCCCGAGCGTGTCGCGCACCGAACCAAAGCTCGAACCCATCGGCTGAACGAACTTCTCCGTCGTGAGCGCACAGGCCGCTTCCAGCGACCGATGATTGGCCCACGCATTGTAGTCGTACAGCATGCGCATTTCTTGGGGCGTCATCTTCCTCTCCACTTGCAAGGTAACATTTCGGTTGCCATTCCGTGCGAAAGAGCGGTTTTTGCGCTAAGCATGCGTTTGCGGAGCGAGGAATCCACTTTTGACTTTTATTTCGTTGCGCGCTTTCTACCAATCGCCGTCAATATTAACCGGCGCCTCTTTCTGCTCCATCGCCATCCGCGCCGCGTGATAGGACTCTCCATCCGAAGGAAATCCGCCCTCGCGTACGTCCTCGCAATATTCGCGCACGGCTTTGAAAATGATCTCTCCGACATTCGCATACTGGCGGGCGAATTTCGGCGTCTGCCCAAACGTTAACCCCAGCAAATCGTGAACGACGAGAATCTGCCCGTCGCAGTCCGGGCCCGCGCCGATGCCGATGGTCGGGATGCGCAGTTCACGCGTAATCTGCGCCGCCAGCTCGCGAGGCACCGCCTCCAGCACCACCGCAAAAGCCCCCGCCGCTTCGACCGCCCGCGCATCGCGAATCAACTGCTCCGCCGCATCCGCCGTTTTTCCTTGCACGCGGTATCCGCCCAGCGCGTTCAGCGATTGCGGGGTCAAGCCCACGTGCCCCATCACCGGAATCTCCGCTTCCGTCAGCCGTGAAATCAATTCCAAACGGCGCTCTCCGCCTTCCACCTTCACGGCTTCGGCCCCGGCTTCTTTCACAAAGCGCATGGCGTTGTGCAGCGACTCACCCAAGTCGGCGTGATAGCTGCCGTAAGGCATGTCCGCAACGAGCAGTGCGCGGCGTGTGCCGCGCCGCACCGCGCGAGTATGGTGCAGCATTTCCTCGATGGTGACGGACAGTGTGTTCTCATGCCCCAGCACAACCATGCCGAGCGAATCGCCGACAAGTATCACGTCCACGCCAGCTTCGTCGAGCAAGCGCGCCGTCGGATAGTCGTAGGCCGTCAAACAGGTGATTTTCTGGAAGTTGGAGCGGGAACCCGCAGCCTGGGTCTTGCGCTGCAGGAGATCGGGCACGGTGACTTTTCCGTTCCCGCTATTCTGGACAACGCTCATGCTGGCCTCCGGTGCCGTTCCCTTGCGTGCGGGATACAGCCCTGTACCTTAGATGAAGAAAGAATAGCAAAATCGAATGTGATTCACCACAATTTTCAATGCACGTTGATTTGGCGATTTGGAGAGCGCGCTCTAAAATTCGATTTCGTAGATTCCCTGGGACAGCTTGAAGTGCACAATGAAGCGATCGAAAAATCCTGATTGACCCAGTAGGCCAATACCAATAGGGTCAAGACCAGTAGTGAATCCCGCATAGACGTGGAATTGGATCACCCCCTGAAGATCTATGTCTATGTCCGCGAAATGGGTGGGTACGTTGGTACTGCCTACACCAATGGTCATTTCTAGCGGCGCTGCGAGCGGATTCAAGCCCAACGGCTGCATGAAGGAGCGCGGAAAAACGCAATGGTCCGCCCCGGAATCCACGATTGCATAGCAAGAAAGGTGATTCTGGCCAGATCGCAGTTTCAAACGCAATACAGGACGGGAAGCGATCCTTCCGGCTGAAAACGCCGGACTCGGTGGGACTGGTGTTCTGGTATACGGGACTGGATAGATCGCCACTTCGGTCTTACACCAGAAGCGTGGGCGCTTCCGCTTCCGGAACTCGAATCACAACAGGCTCTGTCTCTCCCGCTTTCTTAGCCTTGTCGAGCGCTTCCTGCAACTCGGCGCCGTAGGCGACAACCCGCTCCTCGTCTTTGGACAAAGCAACCCACGCTCCCTTAGGGATGCCGGTAAGCAATTTTGAGATGTCTTTTGCAGCCAGCACTGGGCACCCCTAATCGACCGAAACCCTGCTGCGCAGGCAGAGCTTATCAATTTCAAGTGTAGCAAGAAGTCAGCAGAGGAACACTTCTAATTTTTTTTTGCTTGGGCGCGTCCTTTCCATTGGCCGCCGCGGCCGAGCCAGTAGCGCAGGGCGGAAAGGAGCGTCGCGTAGCCGTAGAAGATGGCCGCGGCCGGCAACGTCAAAGACCAGATCCACGGGAGGCCGTAGAAGCGGACCGTCACGCCATACGTTACCGTCATGATGGAGATGGCCATGCTCGCGAGCAGCCATCCCGGCTCATCCAGAGTGAAAAAGAAAATCCACGCCAGCAGGTAAGTTACAAACAAACCGGCCAGTGTAGCGACGAGCAGGAGGAAGGAATAGCGCAATTGCGTGAAAGCGGTGCGGGCAATCAGGTCGCGAATTTCGGCGAAGGTTCCGTAGCTGCGCGAACTTACGCTAGTGCGCGTCAGTCCCATCCAGATTTTACCCCCGTTTTTCTTTACCGCGCGGGCGAGCGCGCAATCATCAATCACCTCGCCGCGAATTGAGGCAATCCCGCCGATGGGCGCGAGCACGTTCCGCCGCAGCAAAATGCATCCGCCCGCGGCTCCGGCTGTGCTTGCCTTCGGGTCGGCGATCCAGTGCGGCGGATAGAGCATCAGGAAAAAATAAAGAAAGGGTGGAATCAGCAGGCGCTCGGGAAGGGTCTTCGCTTGAAGAAGGACCATCAGGGAAGCGAGATCAAGCGATTCTTTTTCCGCGCGAAAGACCAGGCGGCGCAACGTGTCCGGCGCATGTTCGATATCGGCGTCCGTAAACCAAAGGAATTCCGGTGATTGGCTCGCAGCAAGTTGAATGCCTTCGTGCAGCGCCCAGAGTTTCCCGGTCCAGCCCGGCGCGAGCGGGGACGCGACGTGAATTTTCACGCGCTGCGATGCGCCAGTTTCATTTGCAGCTTGTTGCGCGAGCGCAGCGGTGGCGTCTTCACTGTGATCATCCATGACGATGATCCAGAATTCCCCCGGATAATCTTGCTTTGCCAGCGATGAAATGGCTTGGGAGATCGTAAGGGCTTCGTTCCGCGCGGGAACAATGACAACAACGCGCGGCCAGTTTTCCAGACGTTTTGGCTCCAGTCTGTCTTCGCTCACGCGCCAAAAATATCCACGCGCCATGAGAAGATAAGTCCAGATCGCCAGCGGAACGGCGGCGAGAAGAGTTGGCGGCAGAGGCACGCGCTATTTTGCAATAGCCGAGAACGAAACGCTACGCCAGATCCTCGGCGCGAATAGGAAGCCGCCGGATGGGCTTGCCGGTGGCCGCGAAAATCGCGTTGCACACCGCGGGCGCGATTGGCGGTGTGCCGGGCTCGCCGATGCCGCCGGGCGCTTCGTTGCTTTGAACGATGTGGACTTCCACCTGCGGCATTTCGTTCAGCCGCAGCATTTCGTAATCATGAAAATTGCTCTGCTGCACGCGACCTTTTTCGATGGTGATCCGGCCTTTGAGCGCGGCCGTCAAACCGTAGACGATCCCACCTTCCATCTGCGCTGCGATCGTATCCGGGTTTACATATCTTCCGCAGTCCACGGCGCAAACGACGCGATGCACGCGCACTTCGCCGGATTTGCGGTTCAAGCTGACTTCCGCCACTTCGGCGACGAAGCTGCCGAACGATTCGACCACGGCAATGCCGCGCGTGCGGCCTGCGGGCAGCGGTTTTCCCCATCCGGCTTTTTCCGCGGCAAGCTCGAGCACGCCACGGTGCCGCGGCGCGTTCGCCAAAAGTTTGCGGCGGAATTCAAACGGATCCTTGCCCGCCGCTTTGGCAAGCTCCTCGACAAAACATTCAGTAATGAAACCGTTGTGCGAGTTTCCAACCGAGCGCCAGAAGCCCACGGGCACGCCTGCTTCCGTCAGCGCATACTCGACGAGAAAATTGGGAATCGCATATTTGCTGTTGGCCTGTCCTTCGACAGAACTTTCATCAATGCCATTCTTCACGGAACCGGGAAAAAACCGCGACATGATCGAGGGGCCGACAATGCGGCTTTTCCAAGCGACGGGCCAGCCATCGGCGTCGAGACCGGCGGCAAGCTTCGAATAAGCGGCGGGGCGGTAAAAATCGTGCTGCACGTCGTCTTCACGCGACCAGGTGACCTGCACGGGCGCGCCCGTAGCTTTCGAGATCTCTACAGCTTCCAGGACGAAATCCTGCTCGGCGCGGCGCCCGAAGCCGCCACCGAGAAATGTGGTATGAACACGAACCTGGTCCGGCTTCAGCCCGGTGATTTGCGCGCCCGTGTTTTGAGTGAAGGTCTGGAACTGCGTAGGTGCGTAAATGTCGCAACCGTCGGCGCGCACGTCGGCGGCGCAATTCATCGGCTCCATCGTAGCGTGGGCGAGGAAAGGAACTTCGTAGGCGGCTTCGACTTTTTTGGAGGCACTTGCAAGCGCCGTGTCGGCGTCGCCATCTTTCCGCGCGATAGCGCCGGGTTTTTCAGCGGCAGCGAGATAGAGCTTTCGAATGGCTTCGCTCGAGTTTGTGGCGTTAGGGCCTTCGTCCCAGGTGATTTGCAATGCGCGCCGGCCTTCCATCGCGGACCAGGTGTTGTCCGCGACGACGGCAACGCCGGAAGAGATTTGCAAAACTTGCTTTACGCCGCGAACGGATTTCGCTTTCGAACCGTCAAAGCTCTTCACCTTACCGCCGAAGACGGGACAGCGCGCCACGACCGCATGCTGGGTATTCGGCAGGCGCACATCAATGCCGAAGGGCGCCATGCCGTTCACCTTGGCAGGCGTATCCAGCCGTTTCACGGACTTGCCGATGTATTTGTAATCTTTCGGATCTTTCAGAGCGGGATTGGCCGGCACGGGGAGTTTCGCGGCTTGCTCCGCCAAAGCTCCGTAGCCCAATCGCTTGCTCGTGGCGTTGTGCACCACAGCGCCGTTCTCGACGTGACAGGCCGACGGTTCGACGTACCACTGCTGGGCTGCAGCGGCGATCAACATTTCCCGCGCAGCGGCGCCGGCTTTGGTTAGCGGCCCCCAAGACGCACGAATGCTGGCGCTTCCGCCGGTGCCCTGCAAACCGAAGAGAGGATTGAAGTAGGCCGGCGCGGCCGGCGCAAACTCCGTCCTGACTTTTTTCCAGTCAAATTCGAGTTCTTCGGCGAGCAGCATGGCAAGCGAAGTGACGATACCCTGGCCCATCTCGGACTTGTCGATCAGTATCGTGACCGTGTCGTCCGGAGCGATGCGCACCCAGGCGTTCAATGCCGCGGGCTCCGCAGGCGGGGCGGCCGCCAGCGCTTCGAATTTTCCGGGCAGGTAGAAACCGATGACCAGCCCGGTTCCACCGGCGGCGCTTTTTTTCAGGAATTCGCGGCGCAACATGACTTCGGAAGTTGACATGTGTGCTCCCCCTGGAAGCTCATCCCACAATTCGCGGGCCTGACAGATGGCGGTTTAGGCCAAATCTTCGGTTCGAATCGGAAGGCGCCGAAGGCGCTTTCCGGTGGCGGCGAAAATCGCGTTGCACATGGCCGGGGCGACTACCGGCAAGCCGGGCTCGCCGATTCCGGTCGGCGCTTCCTTGCTCATCACGACGTGGACTTCCGTTTTCGGAGTTTCGCCGATGCGCGGCATTTCATAATCGTTGAAATTCGATTGCTCGACACGGCCATCCTTGATGGTAATGGCATCGTGCAAGGCTGCGGACAAGCCGTAAATGGCCGCGCTTTCAACTTGCGCGCGAACGCCGTCCGGATTGATGGGCCGTCCGCAATCCACGGCATAAACGAGGCGATGGAGCTTCACAGCGCCGTTCTGCACGCTGGCTTCCGCGACGGCCGCGGTGTAGGAATTAAAGGAATAAAACGTGGCGATGCCTCGTCCCTGGCCTTTGGGCAGCGGCTTGCCCCAGCCCGCCTTCTCCGCGGCGAGTTGCAAAACGCCTTTGAGCCGGGCGGTATCGAGCGGAGGCGAATCCGGTCCTTCGCCGAATCGGGGAATCTTGCGGTCTCCGCCGATGAGTTTCATTCGAAACGCCAGCGGATCCTGGCCGGCGGCAGCCGCAAGCTCATCAATGAAACTTTCGATGACGAAGCCGCTGCTGGAGTGTTCAACAGAACGCCACCAAGCGCGGGGCACGCTCGATTCGGCGAGAGTGTACTCGAGGCGGAGGTTTGGCGTGAGGTATGGGAGGGTGGCGCCGGTGCCGAACTCGCCCAGGCCCTTATCCTCCTCAGGTTTCTGGTTCCACTTGGCGGCGATGGAAGTTGAGGTTTGAAAATGCTTCCAGGCCGCGAGGTTCCCGTTGGCGTCCAGTGCGGCCTGCATCTTGTGGTAGGACGCCGGGCGGTAAAAACCGTGGTGCATGTCGTCTTCGCGCGTCCAAAGAACCATGATGGGTTTGCCAGCGGATTTTGCGGCTACCTGGGCCGCTTCCATGACGAAATCCGCTTGATAGCGGCGTCCGAAACCGCCGCCCATCAGCGTGGTGTGCACAATCACTTTTTCGGGAGGCAGCTTGGCGGCTTCCGCGATGACGGCTTGCGCCCATTGCGGCGCCTGTGTAGGCACCCAGGCTTCCGCTCCGTCAGGGCGGATTTGCACGGTGCAGTTCATGGGCTCCATGCAAGCGTGGGGAGCGAAGGGAAGCTCATAGGCGGCTTCGATTTTTTTTTTGCCGGAGGCGAGAGTGGAGTCCGCATCGCCGTCGTTGCGCAGCACTTTTCCGGGCTTGGCGGCGTTCGAAAGGAACTGCTTGTGAAGCTCGGCTGACGATTCATTCGCCGCCGGGCCTTCGTCCCATTTCACCGCCAACGCGTTGCGGCCCTGTATGGCGGCCCAGGAATTGTCCGCCAAGACGGCAATGCCGCCGGTCGTGGAAGCACCACGCCCGCTGGTTTCGAACGGAACGACGTCGCGAACGCCGGGTATTGCTTTCGTTTTCGCGGCGTCAAACGAGGCGAGTTTGCCGCCGAAGACGGGGCACCGCGCGACAACCGCAAAAAGCATACCCGACGGGCGAGAATCGATGCCGAATTTCGCGGCGCCGGTCGCTTTATCATTTACTTCAAAGCGTCGCGTGTCGTGGCCGACGAGGGTGAAATCGTCGGAGTTCTTGAGCGGAACAGTGTTGAGATTGGGAATCGGAAGCTTTGCCGCGGCCTCGACAAGTTCCCCGTAAGACAAATAGCGCTTGGGATTGCCGTGAACCACCTGGCCGTTCGCGGCTTTGCACGTGTCCGGGCTGACTTCCCATTTCTGGGCAGCGGCGGCGACGAGCATTTCGCGAGCGGCAGCGCCGGCGCGGCGCAAGGGCAGCCAGGAACCGGCCACACTGCCGCTGCCACCGGTGCCGTGGTCATAGATTTTCGGATTGGTGGGCGCTTGTTTGACCTTCACCTGCTTCCAATCCACGCACAGTTCTTCGGCAAGGATCATCGGGAGCGCCGTCATGATGCCCTGGCCCATTTCCGATTTGTCGAGAATCAGCGTGACGCGATTGTCCGGAGTGATGCGCACCCAGGCGTCAAAAGGATTGGGAGTTTTCTGTTCCTGCTCCGCGGCTTGATCGGCAAACGCGCGCGGCGAAAGATGGAAGCCGATGACGAGAGCGACACCTCCGGCGGCACTCGTCCTGAGAAATTCACGGCGATTTACAACGGAAGCCACTGCCATGGGACACCTCGCGACCTGTTGTGACAACTGCGGTTGAAGTTGGCTTGCGCGCTTAAGCGGCGGACTTGGCCTTGCCCGCCTGCATGGACGCGGCGCGGTGGATGGCCTTGCGAATGCGCTGGTAGGTGCCGCAGCGGCAGATGTTGCCGCTCATGGCATCGTCGATGTCGGTGTCGGTGGGGTTGGGTTTCTTCGAAAGCAGCGCGACGGCGGACATAATCTGCCCGGACTGGCAGTAGCCGCACTGCGGAACGTCTTCTTCCATCCAGGCTTGCTGGACGGGATGGCTGCCATCGGCGGAAAGGCCTTCGATGGTGGTGACATTCTTTCCCGCGACGCTGGAGATCGCGGTAATGCAGGAACGCGTGGCCGAGCCATTGATGTGCACGGTACAAGCGCCGCACAGCGCCATGCCGCAGCCGAACTTCGTGCCGGTCATGTTCAGCGTGTCGCGGAGCACCCAAAGCAAGGGCATGTCCGGGCTGACATCAACGGATTGCGATTTGCCGTTCAAGGTGAAACTGATGGCCATGGAGTCCTCCCTCTTGCAGAGGAATATCCTACAACAACTTGGGGTTTGGATGAAAATCCGCGGAAAGCCGGTTAGGGCGCGCGCCCATTATCGGCGCGGATTGGGAGCCGAAACACGGAGACAGGAACAGAGCTTCCCCGGAATCAGACGCGAAGAGTCCCGAGGAGTGAGTAGGCTCAATTGCCTTCGACGGGGGCGGGTTCGCGCGGGGCTTTGCGGGCCGGCGGGGGCGCTTCCGATTCGACGCCGCGCCAGCCCACGGGACGCCCGCTGACCGCTTCCTTAACGGAACGGAAGAGCACTACGTACATCAACTGGCGGTAGTAAAAGCGCTGCAACAAGACGGGAATCAGCAGCGTCCAGTCTTCTTTGCGTTCCAGGGCGAACGCGACGACACAAGTGAGAACGTCGATGAGCAGAAATCCGATGAAGAAAAAAACGGAGCGCAAGAGAGTGTCGGTAGTAGCCTGGATAGTAGGCAGCCAAGTAAAGTGCAAGCGCTCCACGGCCCATAGGGCGACGGACCCAAAGAAGAGCAGATCAATGACGGGCGAGATGAGCGGCAGCGCGAGCTGAAAGACAAAAATATTAGGCAAAGCGATCCAGCCAAGTGTGCCGTACTTCGGCCGGAAGAGCGTATTGCTGTGCTTCCAGAAAGATTGCAGGGTGCCAAACGTCCAGCGGAAGCGCTGGCGGATGAGTTGGCCCGCGGTTTCCGGCGCTTCGGTCCAGGCGATGGCTTCTTCGTCGTAGAGGACGCGCCAACCGCTGCGGCGGATAGCAATGGTCAGGTCGGCGTCTTCGGCGACCGTGTCCGCGGTGATGCCGCCGGCAACTTCAATGGCCTTCTTGCGCCATGCGCCGAGCGCTCCTGGGACGACGGTGATGCAATTCAGGAGGTCGAACGCCCGCTTCTCCATGTTCTGGCTGGTGATGTACTCGAGGGCTTGCCAACGGGTGAGCCAGCGCGAGCGGTTGCCGACCTTGACGTTGCCGGCGACGGCGCCAACCTGCGGATCTGAAAAATGGCGAAGCAGTTTGCTGATGGCGTCCGGCTCGATTTCCGTGTCCGCGTCGATGGTGACGACAAATTCGGTGTCCGCGAGGGAAAGGGCCACGTTCAACGCCGCCGCTTTGCCGCGGTTCACTTGATGAATGATGCGGACGCGGGGCTCCCGCAAAAAGTTCTCGTCCAGCAATTCGCCCGTATTGTCCGTGGAACCGTCATTCACCACGATAATGCGCAGGTTCGGGAAATCCGAGAGCAGGACCGAGGTGACGGTCTGCACGATGACGCTCTCTTCGTTGTGCGCCGGGATCAGCACGGTCGCGCCCGGCGGCGGGTTGGCCATCACGGCGTGGTCCGGGCGGAGTTTTTCGATGAACGCCAGCAGGCCGATGACTAAAGCGCGCCCGCTTACCAAAAAGATGCCAAGGATGAAGATGATGCCGATGAAAAAACGGAAGTATTGATACATCCAGAAGATGAATCCGTCGGCGCGAGCTTCGAACTGTTCCTCCGCGGAAAGCGGCAGCATCACCTGCGCGCGGGTCTTGCCGATCAGGTCGGAGACAGAGACGAATTGATAGCCCTTGGCACGCAAAGCGTCGATGATCTGGGGGAGGGCGGCAACCGTCTGTTCGCGTTCGCCGCCTCCATCATGAAGAAGGATGATGTTGCCCTTGTCCGCCTGGCGCAGTACGCTGGCCACGATGTCTTTCGCGGGCAGGGGATTCTTGCCGTCCGGCATGCTCCAATCGTCGGGGTCGATGCGCTGGCCGACGATCAAATAACCCATGTCCTGGGCAAGCGGAAGCTGCGCCACTTCTTCCGCGTATTCCGGCTGATGATCGATGCCATATGGCGGCCGGAAGAGAATCGTCTTCACTCCGAGAGTGCTTTCAATCAGCCGCTGGGTGAGATTTAGTTCCCAGCGAATCTGCGTGTGGGAAATTTCGTCCCACCTCGGATGCGTAAAGGTGTGGTTCCCGATTTCGTGGCCTTCGGCATACTCGCGCTTCAGGATATCCGGCCAGCGATTCGCCGGATCACCGATGATGAAGAAAACGGCCGGGGCATTTTTCTCCTTGAGGATGTCTAGGATTTTCGGGGTCCAGCGCGGATCGGGCCCGTCGTCGAAGGACAGGACGATTTTCTTGTTGGCGTCTCCGAGCTGATCGATATTGAAGGAAAGCGGAATTTCGTCATACGACTCGTCGGTGAAGAGATCGCTGGCCGCGTCATATTTGAACGAGCGCTTGCCGTGCTTGGGAGTGTCCGTGATGTGCCAGATGTCGCCGGCGCCTTCGAGGATGAGATCGGGGCCTGGCGGCAGGTCAGTAAGTTTCTGTCGGGCTGTATCGTCGGCGTGCGCGGCGTCCCAGACCGGCCAGAGCGACGTATCGGCCGATCCGAGCCGCCATAGCGCCGTGCCTTGAACAGCGAGCCGTTCGCTGGCGCGCAATTCGTTATAGGCGGTGACGGCATCGAGCATCCACACCTGATGCACGCGGTTGCGTTCGTCGTAATAGGAATAGTGGGGATTTAGCGAATCGCTGTCGAAGTCGACATCCGATTCCGATTCTTCAACGTGCAGCAGCGCTTCCTGGATGCTGAATTCCTCGGCGGGCTCGTACCCTTTCTTGGGCGCCGCAGCCCAGTCGTAAGCATAGTTGGCAATCCCAACGACAATTTTCTGCGCGGGAACGACCTCGCGAATTTGCCGCAGGTTCTCCATGAACCAGTCCTGCGCGGCAATGGGGCCCGGCGGGGAATAGGGCCAATGCTGGTCGTAATTCATCAGCACGATGGCGTCGCACTGTTTACCAAAGAATTCGTAATCGTAGGCGTCGTCACGCGCGGGCAGCGCGATCATCAATTTCAAGCCCTTAGAGTGCATGGCGGGCGCCAGCGCGCCAATTAGGGCGCGGAAATGCGCCTGGCTGGCGTCCGGCACTTCTTCAAAATCGACCACGATGCCGGACTCGTGCGACTCGACGGCGTACTCGACAACGTCGCGCACCAGCCTCTGCCGCGCTTCGGAATTAGCCAGCATCTGGGCCATTTCCTTGATGCGCCACTCCACGCCGTCATAATTGTTCAGCAGTCCCATCATCGGCAATTCGATGGGCGGATTAAACGACTTCATCCACTGGTGCAGCTTGTCGTTCTTCAGCACCGCGATGGCCTCGGCCGGCGAGGCTTTGGCAGTATTCTGCGCGCGCTCGTAATCCACGACGGTCAGCGCGCCGTCCGCGGTGACCGCGTGCAATTGTTCGGGGATCAGAAGGTCAATGTCCTTGTAATGTTTCTTCAGGGAAGCGAGGCTATTGGGATCCCAGCTCACAAAAAATGCCGCCCGCAATGGATCGTAACTGGTCGGGACAGTTCCGATGTTCGCCACACGGCGTTTCCGGCCTTCGCGGGATGGCACTGGCTTTTTTTTCGACTTGAGCGCTTGATATTTGGGCTTGGTGTCCGGCAGCAACCCGGCGGGCAGGTCCACGCTGACGGCGATGGTGACGAAAAAATACGCCAGCAGAAGCGTCAGCAGCACGCCGGAAATTTCCATGACGCGGCGCGTGCGCCGCCAGCGCACACGCTCCGCGTCGTAGAAAATTGGTCCGCGTTCCTTCATGACACCTTTCAACCTGGCGGCACGGCAGGCAAAACTGCTTCTGGCTGGGTTGCGTCCGTCTGCGCGATTCCGTCTGCTCTATTGTAAGATGCGTGGCATTGATGAAGCGAATTTTCTCGCACCCCCTTGCCGCATTAATCGCGGGCCTCGGCCTGCGGCTTTATTTCGTGCTGAAGTTCCCGGCCACTTCCGGCGATACGGTGCTGTACGAGCAGATCGCCGCGAACTGGCTGAAGCACCATGTTTACGGCATGGATGTGGGCGGCGCGATCACTCCGGTCGATTTGCGTATGCCGGGCTATCCGGCGTTTCTTGCGATCATCTACGCGCTCACGGGACGCACGGGGTCGGACGCGCGCTTTTGGGTGATGCTGGCGCAGGTCTTGGTGGACCTTCTTTCCTGCCTGGCTATTGCCAAGCTGGCGGCGCTTTTGGCGTGCAGCTCCTCGGATGCGGCTACGAATAAGCGAGTGTATTCCTTCGCGCTTTGGCTTGCCGCTCTGTGCCCCTTCACGGCGAACTACGCGGCAGTGCCGTTGACCGAAGTCTTCGCTACGTTCTGGACGGCACTGGCTTGCTGCGCTCTAGTGGTTGCCTTGAGAAGAGCGCGGAAGCCGGATTTTCTCTTGCAGAGTACGCGCCTCCCTTTATCGAAGAGCGTGGAATATACGGCACTGGCAGCCGGGTTGATTGTTGGCGCGGGGACGCTGTTTCGTCCCGAAACACCGATCCTGCTCATTGTCGCCGCCTTTGTTTTTGCCGGAGTGTTTTTTCGGCGCGGAAATTACCGGCGGTGGTTCTGGGTTTGCCTCGCCATGGCGCTCGCGTGCTTGGCGATCCTTTCTCCCTGGGCCATCCGAAACATGGTGAAGCTGGGCGAGCCGCAATTCCTCACTCCCAAGTATTCCAATCTCCCCGGTGAACTGATTCCGTACGGTTTCATGGCCTGGGAAAAGACCTGGCTCTACCGCGTCCGGGATTGCTACCTGGCGCCGTGGAAGCTGAATGAAGAATCCATCTCCGTGGAGGACCTCCCCGCGCGAGCCTTTGATACGCCGGAAGAAAAAGAACGCGTGGCCGTGATTCTCGAGCAATACAACAACGATCTGACGCTGACGCCGGAGGAAGACTCCGCCTTTGCTCAATTGGGGCGCGAACGCACCGCCCGTCATCCCGTGCGGACGCATGTATTGCTGCCTGCGGCGCGCGCCGTCACGATCTGGTTTACGCCGAGAATTGAACTGTTGCCGTTTTCAGGGCACGTTTTTCCTCTCGCGCAGATGCGCGAGGATGACCCCGTGGATCAGGAAGTCACCAGCCTGTTTTTCGTGCTGAATTTGTTTTATGCCGGGCTGGGCGTGTGGGGCGCGGCACGGCTTTGGCGCTCGAACGCGGCGGCTCGGCCCGCAGTCGTGTTCCTAGCGCTGTTTATCCTGCTCCGCACGGCCTTCCTCACGACGCTGGAAACGCCCGAGCCGCGCTACGTTCTAGTTTGTTTTCCGATATTGATCGCGTTGGGAGCGCAAGTGTTTGCGCGCCGTTCTGAGGCGCTGTGACAACGCGCTCCCGCTTGAGCCGTTACTTTTCCTCGAAGGGTTCGGGGTGGATGGTGACGCGATAGATCTGTGGAAACTTTTCCTTTACGCGGTCTTCCAGCACCGCGGTGACATCGTGGATTTGGGTGATGGGCAGCTCGCTTTTCATGGTGCAATGGCATGACACCAAAATGTGGTGTTCCACCTGGCGCGCGCGCACGTCGTGGCAGTTCACCAGTTCGTCGAATTCCAGCGGCAGCTTGTTCAGAAATTCCTCGATCGCGCGGGAAAGCTGCTTCATCTCTCCGGCGCCGGCGTCCGGAGTGGCGATGTGCCGGCCCAGCGGCTCGATGTGAATGTTGACTTCCACGTGTCCGTAGCGGAGTTCGCGAATTTTTTCCTCCAGTTCCGTGGCTTGGCGATGCGCTTCGCGCAAGCTCAGATTCTCATCCACCTCCAGGTGCAGCTCGATGAAAAGCTGTCCGGCTTGCTGCACGGCCGTCAAGTCATGAACGGCCAGGCCCAGGCTTTGCGCGGCCGCGCGAATCGCCTCAAAGAGATGTTCGCCCTGAGGCGCGCGCGGTTCCGCGTGCACCATCACATCCGAGGGAACGATTTCGCCAATGCGCTTTTCGATGGCGTCGCTCAAAGCGTGGACCTGCTCGAGACTGGCGGTTCTCGCCACGCTGACGGTGGCGTCGACAAAGTGGCGATTGCCGGCGCGTCGCACGCGCACGCGGTCAACATCGAGCACGCCGTCCATACGCGCGACGGCTTTGGCGATTTCCTGCTGCAAGCCTTGCGGCGCGGCATCCAGCAAAGCGTCCAGGGTGCGCCTTCCGAGTTGCGCGCCGACCCATAGAATGACGGCGGCCACCGTGAGACCAGCCAAAGCATCGGCGTAGTTCAGCCATGGCAAATTCCAGGTTTCACCGGTCCAGACCAGGCCGATGCCGGCGATAACGACGATGGTGCTCCACACATCGGTCGAAAAATGCAGCGCGTCGGCTTCCAGCGCCTCGCTGGAATATTTTCGGGCGACGCGGACAAGGGCGCGCGCGCGGGTCATATCGACGGACAAGGCCAGCAGCAGGACCAGGATCGCCGTCAGGCTCGGTTGGATGTGCACGCTGCGGAAGAACAGGCGCTGAAAGGCTTCGTAAACGATGTAGAGGGCCGTCAGCGCGAGCAGCCCGGTTTCGACGAACGCGGAGAAGTTTTCAAATTTGCCGTGCCCGTAAGGATGACGCTCATCTGCCGGCTGGTCGGACATGCGCACGGAAAGAAAAGTGATAATGGCGGCAAGCAGGTCGAGGCCGGAGTGCAACGCCTCTGAAAGAACGCCCAGGCTGCCTGTTCGAACAACCAAAAATGTTTTGAGCGAGACCAGCAGGAGCGCCGAGCCCACGCTCAAAAGCGCGGCGCGCTTCTTCTCCCGCGCCTCTTCGATTGGATAGACCGCGATCATCGCCCGCTTAGACTACCTCACAATCAGGTTTCTCCGATGCCACGCCATGGGCCGCGCTCCCGATGTGCATGCATCGGAAAGCGAATCGGTATCCGTTCCCATGACAATTCGCACAGGTTAGCTTTTTCGGGGGACAAAGAGGAGCGCGGCGGAGTTCATGCAGTAACGCAGGCCGGTGGGCGCGGGACCATCGGTGAAGACGTGGCCCAGATGCGCGTCGCACAGGGTGCATTGCACTTCGGTGCGTAGCACGCCCATGCTGAAATCTTTTTTCTCGCGCACATTTTCCGCGGCGATAGGTTCCCAGAAACTCGGCCAGCCCGTGCCGGAGTCGAACTTCGTTTTCGAATCAAACAGCGCGTTGGCGCAATCGACGCAGCGGTACAGTCCGGGCGCGTGCTGATCGTAGAGCGCGCCGGAAAAGGGAAATTCGGTGCTGGCGCGCCGCGTGACGTCATATTGCAGTGACGTGAGTTGTTTCTTCCACTCAGACTTGCGCTTCCGCACCTTCGGCAGCGTATCAATTCCCAGCTTCTCGCCATCGTCCGCAAATCTCACGATCTTGACGGGTCCTGGATCGTCTTCGGGCTCGGCGTTGTCGGCGAATGCCCAAATGGAAATGCGTTCTACGCCTAGCAGCAAGCCGCACGCTCCAGCTGTGGCCGCGCCAAAAATCAGGCCGCGTCTCGTGATTTCCTTCATAGCCGCGAATCCTTGCAGGAAGCTACTTTGCCGGGCTCATCGGCGGCGGGGGCAAGAGCGGCAGCCGCTTGGCTTCTCCACGCGCTCCGCGAACTTCCAGTTCCTCGAACAGCAGTGACGGCGCCACCACCGCGGCGGGCAAGCCGCTTTGCGCCGAGCCAAACGCCCCCAGCGCGGTCCCGGCAAACCCGTTGTTCTGGCTCTGCATGTAGTTGAATACGAAGCTGTCACTGCCGATTCCGGAGAGGTTGCGCAGCGCGCGAGAGTTCAGTCCGATGATGCGCGTGCCGCGAATCATTTCTTCGCGCCCGGTTTCCGGATAGATGCGGTAAACAACCAGCGGCAGGCGATCACCGGTCCCCGCGCCTCCGCCATAGCTGGCCAGCAGTTCGGAGAAATCCTCCTGGTGCAGCAGGCTGAGCGCGGGATTGTCCATTTCGCGCACGACCAGGCAAAAGGACAATTTTTCCGCGCGGCAGGTGTCCAGAAATTTTTTCTTCAGGTCGGCCGCGGAAAAAGTTTCCGCGGAGGTAAAAAACAGGTTGCTCATCGTGGGCTTAGCGTCGAAGAACGCGGTGCGCCCGCGTCCATTGGATTGATTCGAATCCGGGCCGGGCCGGCGGGACATCAGCTCGTTCTTCAGATTGCCGCCCTCCACCAGCGTGACTTTCTGCGCGCGCACGCCTTCATCGTCCACACCGTAGCCGCCGATCAGCGGCGTGCCATTGAATTCCTTCGCGCCCGGGTCGTCCACGACGGTCACACCGGCCGGCAGAACCCGCGCGCCCAGCCGCCCCACCCAATCACTCTTGCCGCCCAGGTTGCCGAGCATCTGTTCCATCACGGGGCTGAACGAAATCGGAGGCCGCGCGCCGTTCAGCGCCGGTCCGAGCACTTGCGCCAGCAGTGGCGCCGCCGCGCGCGCTTCGAAGAGAACGGGGCCGGTATAATCCTGCGCGGGAGGTGCGGCACGCAGAGCCATGAGTTCGGTTCCGGCGACGTTTAATCCTTTGCGCACCGTTTCCACGCTGGGCAAGCCGGCCGGGCGTGCCGCGTACGCGGCATAAAAATGGTTCAGCGGAACACCATCGTCGGCAAATGTGCTCATGCCGGCTTCGATGCCCGCAAAATGACGATTCTGGCGGATTTCCGTTCCTTCGCTGGTGAGGAGATATTCCGTCGCGTAAACGAAGTAATAGGTCACTCGCGCATCATGAATCTCAGAAAACGCGCGCAGCGTTGCCGAGGTCGCGCGCGCTTCCTGGTCCCAGTTGCGGCTGCTCCAATCCGGCCTCTCCAGCGGTTCGACGAGTTGCACCGGCTCGGCTTTCGAAAAATCGTCGATGTCCGATTGCCTTGCCAGGCTGCTGAGATAGGCCTGCTTCCGCGAATACGTCTCCACCGCCTCTTTGAAGGCCTGATCGGTGGCGATCCACAAGTCCTGCCGCAGCGAATCGTAATCGCGGTCGATTCCCACGGCGCCGCTCGGTCCGATGAAGCCGCGAAAACCGTCGTCGCTCACAAAGTTGGAGCTGTCCAGCTTGTAGCTACCGACGCGCGCTACCACATTCATATAGCGGTTCCGGGTTTGCGTGCTTGAAAGGATGGTGCCGAATTCCGCGACAACTTCCCGCACTTCGAGGTCGAGCAATCGATACTCGACGTAGTACGGCCGCACCGGCTGGTCGATGTTCGGGATTTTCAGTTCCAAGCGGGTCTTCGCGCGTTCCATCTCATCGCGCATGGCCTGCAAAGTGTGGTCGTTATCCTGCGGAGCCTGTGCCCCGGCAGCCGCCCCGGATCCCGTCGCAATCAAAAGCAAAATAAGTCCGGCGATTCTTTCTGCGCGCCTCACCGCTGGCCTCCCGTTTTGATCACGTCGTGCGCGGGCGGCGGCAGTATCGGCGGCCGGTCCGTGGAACTTTCCTTTTTTTGCACTTCCAATTCCGAAGTCAAAATCGCAGGCGAGGCCGCGGAGACGGGAACGGATCCCGATTCCGCGCCGCAGTAGCCGTTGAAAACTTCGGTGGTATCGCCGGTCGCGACGATCTTCGTCAGCGCAGCTAGCGGCGTGCCGACAATGTCCACTCCGCGAACCAATTCGTCGGGCCGCCCGTCTGCATATACCTTGTAGACCACCAGCGGCAGCACCTGAAAAGCCTGCGGCTGCCCGCGCCCGGTGAACGTAAATCCACCGGCGATGTCATCAATCAACAACCCATACGGCTTGCCCTGCTCTTTGATCAAATCAATCAGCTTGGCGCGGAGCTGTGCGTTGGTCATAGTCTTGCTGCTTTGTACGATCAGGTTGCCCTGCCGTGAAACCGGCGTTGCGCCCAGTTGCCGCCTGCCGTGGCCGTTCGAACGGGGAAATCCGACCAGCGGCGAACGTGACATCTCAAAATTCTTCAGCACACCGTGATCCACCAGCGCCACGCGCTGCGCTGGCACGCCTTCATCATCGAACTGGTAATAGCCCAGCAGGTCCTGCTTCCCCAGCTTCTTCATCGTCGTGTCGTCGGTGATGGTCAAAAAGTCCGGGAGGATTTTTTCGCCGACCTTCTTGGAAAATGTCTGCCCCTCGGTAACGTCTTTCTGGCGATGTCCTTCGGCGCGGTGTCCGAAAACTTCGTGGAAAAATACGGCGGCTGCGCGCCCCGTCAGCAAAGCCGGCCCGACGGTCGGATCGTTGATGGGCGCGGCGACCAGCCCTTCCAATTCCTTGCGCATCGTCGCTTCCGCGGCGTAGACCGCTTTGTCATCCGGCGCGTCTTTGCCGTCGACCCAATCGAAATTGTAGTAGCGGTCGATGTCCATGCCGTCCGGCGCTTTGCCCTGGATGAACAGTTCCAGCCGGTAGCGAATCTGGCCGAATTGCAATTGCGTGCCTTCGCTGGTCACCTGGAAGGCGTTTTGCGCTTGTGCCGAGAAGGTCGCGATGGAATTGATAATCGCCGCCGATTCGCGGAAGGCCTTGGTATAGGCGCGAACTTTTTCTTCCCAGGGCTTGCGGTCCACGGAGATGGAAACCTGCGGCTCGATCGAGACACGCGGTTCTTCGCGCGAAAAATCCGGCGCGCGCCCTTCCGCCGTTTCCACTTTTACTTCCTTGCCGGTCTTGATCTTGATCAGCGCCTCGGAAGCGGCTCGGTATTGCTTGTCGGTCTCCAGCCAAATCGTCCGGCGCAAAACATCGGCGTCATCGTCGATCGGCACTGGCGCGCCAGGTCCGCCGCTTTGCGACTGCCGCTCGCCGACCTTGTGCGAATTATCCAGGTTGTAGCTGCCCGTTCGCACCGCAACCTCCAGCCAGCGATTGCGCGCTTCGTTGCTGCTGAGCAGCGCCCCGTTCGAACCGGACACCTCCACGCGCTGCGTCTCCGTGACCGTATAGCCCATGTAGTACGCCGGAGGATCTAGCGCGCCCAATGATTTCATCGAGCGTTCCAGCTCGGCTTGCAACGCCGCAAGCAGCGGTGAACGCTTGGTGGCCTGCGAATCCGCCAGCGCCGTCTGCGCCGTGCCGCAAAGCAGCGCCAGCGCGCAAAAGAAAGGAATTACGCGAGTACGAATCGATGTGGTCAAAGGACGCCTCACTCGGAATTAGACGGGACCGCGAAACATTCAGTGTACGCCACCGCACAGCGGCGCACAAAGCGCGGCACGTTGGGGAGTCGCGGTTCGAACAACACTTCTTAGACGGCTAGAAAGCTCAGACCGTTGCATGCACGCGCAAACGAACGGCTCCGGGGATGGGACTGCCCGGTCCTGGGACTAGCTTGGATGCGTCAAATCATCGCGGCTATTAGCAGGTCTTTGTCGCCACGCAGCTTCTTGGCGCCGGCGCGCCACCACCCCGCGTCAACCCCACACCCAAACCAACTCCGACAGCTCCTGTCACGACTCCGATGGTTCCCCAGACGCCAAAGTGCCCACCTGCTCCAGCCATGGCGGTCGGCGCTCCCGGATCCGTATCCTTGCCGGAAGCCACCAGCAGATCCAGCGTCGCCTGCTGTGGTGGCAGCGGCGGCAGCGGCGCGGAATTATCGCCGCTGCGTACGCTGGTCATCTGCCCGGCCTTGACCAGCACGCAAACTCCCGCCAGATTACACACTTTCACTAACCCTTCGAAGGCAATCACATTCATCGTGTTCGTGGTGTTGTCGTAGGCCACAAAAAAATCCGTTCCCACCACTCCGGCCACTCCCGCCGGTGTCCGCACTTCAAATTTTCCGTCTGGCTTGGCGATTTTTTGCGCTTGCGTCCGGAGCTTTCCGTAGGTTAGCTCCAGTTCGGTTTGCTGCGCTCCCGCGTCGTGCTTGACCACCTTCATGGACGATTCCGAGCCCACGTTCAGCACCGAACCGTCGTCCAGCGCGATGCGCGCGCGCGCATTCACCTGCGTATTGACCAGGTCCTGCCAATCGACGGCGGTCTTCGCCGCCGCGCTGATGGTTTTCCCGCCGCGCGCGATGCTCACCGCTGGAATCACGCGCGAGACTTCACCGGCACGCTGTCCCGCGGCCTGCGGCGCGGCCCAAACCTCGCCCGGGGTGGCAATCAGAAACGCAAGCAATAACGCCAGCCCGAAGGTATACGGCGACTTCGTCTTCATCGAGGACTCTCCTCATTTTACGGTCTGTATCTATCGTAGTGACTGGAGCACCAGGCCTGTCAACGCCAAACGGGAAGCCTTTGCCCACTCTCTATATGCTTTTGTGGGCACTCCCCCGGCGTCACTCAAGAGCAAAGGTGAAACAGCGCCGCCGCCATGTCGTCATGCTGCTCCTGTCCGCGGGCAAAATATTCTACCGCGGCGAAGATCTTGCCCAGGAACTCTCCGGGCGAGGTGCGCCAGTGGGCCTCGCAAAGCTCCTGCAGCCGTTCGATTCCGAATTGATTCCCTTTGTTATCGAATGCATCTGTCATCCCGTCCGTGCAGAACAGCACGGAATCGCCCGGCTCCAATCGCAGGGTTAGCGTTTCGTAGCTCGACGCGGCGAAGAGGCCGGCGGGCATGCCGGTGAGCTCCAGCATGCGGCAGCCGTTGGCGCAAAGGTAAAAAGGTCCGGGCATCCCGGCGCTGGCAATGTGCATTTCGTGGCTGCCTGGGTCGAAGACCGCATATTGGATGGCCGAGTGCCGCCGGGGCATGCCGCGAATCATCAGCCGCCGATTCAAAGTGGCCAGCACATCGTGCGGCAAGGTGCCCGTCTTGTGTACGCCGCGCAAGGTTCCCACCGCCAGCGCCGCATACAAAGCTGCCGGCAGTCCCTTGCCGGATACATCGCCCAGGTACAGCCCAATGCTGCCGTCCGTGAGTCCGAAATAATCAAGATAATCGCCACCCACGGCGGCAATGGGCTGGAATTCGTGCGAGATGGTCACCGCGCCGGCATGCAGCGCTTCCGAGGGCATCATCATACTCTGGATTGCGCGAGCTTCTTCGAGCTCTTCTTCCCGGAGCTTTTCGATGGCCTGCAGTTCGTATGGTGGCGCGGTCGTGTTCATTCGTCGACCCGAACGGGTGCGTTACGCCGGAGAGGGAAATGCGACAGCTCTCAAAATTCTAACAGACTGGCTGCCATGCGGGCGAAAATGGGGGGTGTTGTTTCCAAGTGCAACTTATCATGCGTTCCGCTTGCGGCGGGCCACGCACCGCGCCACAATTTTTCGATGCGCTTCCTTTTCGGGGTTCTCGTCGGTGCCGCGATCTTTTTTGTCGCGTATCACTTCTATTTGAAAAGGATGCCGTCTACGGATGAGGGCACGGCCGCCACGCAGGCTATCAGCCTGACGGGGGTCCGAATGGACCTGCTGCAGATTGCCGACGCGGAACATGGCTTCATCGCCACCAATGGCCATTGCGCTTCGCTCGACGAACTCATTTCCACGAATTCTGTTTCCATGACCCACACCGAGCGGGACGGCTATTCCTACGCAGTCCAATGTTCCGGAATCGGTTTCACCGCTACGGCGCGCCACCGGCCCGCGCCTGCCGGCTCCCTCATCCGCTATCCCAATTTCTCCATCGACGAGTCGCTGGACCTCCACGAAATCGACTGACGGCCCAACAAGCAAGTTACCTGTCTGGGTTGCTTGTCGGACATGTAGAATCCGTCTGACCGACTAACGCCTTCGATAAGCATGCGGATTACTTCCAAGTTCTCCGTCGCCCGCCCGCGAATGGAGCAACGGACACACACGATTTCTGGCTAAATTTACACGCCGGTGACTTTAGCCTGCCACTGGCGATTTGGTGGCCGAGTCACGTAGGAGATGGCGAGGAGCAGCAGCAATATCAGCGGCACGAATGCTATCGGGCCATCTTTCGCAAGATAGTGCGCAACAAATGCCGAGATCCACGCGAATGTGAATCCCGCGTAGGCCCACTCTTTGAGTTTGGCCAAGCCGGGGACGACGAGGGTTATCGCGCCGAGGAGTTTGGCGATCCCTAGAATAATGCGCAGTTGCTGCGGATATCCCACGTGCGCAAATCCCTGAATCGTTTGCGGACTGCCGGATAAGTAGGTGAATGCTGCAAAGGACGAGAGCACGGCCACCAGACCGGTGCTCACCCAGTAGGCTATTTTGCGTATCATGCGCTGTTGTTCTCCTCGGTTCTGTGGGTCATGGCGAGCCAGCTCTGCCAATGGAAATGGTCCACGATCCCGCTGTGGCGACCGTTGCTGCCATATGCGCTGGCCTTATAGCATATTAGGCCATCCCTCTGTCGAGCTTTAGTTTTGGTCGGCGACAGAAAGAACCGATTGAGCTCGAAATGCGCGTAGCGTGCAAGGTCGGTTCCGCCGGTAGGCTACCCGCGGAGCTGGTTTGCTTGGCACCTCGACTCGATCCACTACTCGATTAACTCCCGGATGGTCGGCCAGCAGGAAGTAATCCTTGGACTCGATTTGCCTGGCGATGAATTGCCAACTCCTGGTAAGCCAGGACTAATCGGGAGTTGACAGCCGGGTTTCGGATTGGCGATGCCTAGCCACTGCTGGTTCGATATACTTGCTCTGTGAATGATTCTGCTAAACGCCGGTCCGTAAGCATGATTTGGATTCCTGTTGTTGCGGTCATCTGCGTTCTAGTCATTGGCGCTGCCCAGTTCTATTTTCACAATCCTTGGGTAAATGTCGTCGCCTCCGTAATAGTTTTTGTCGCCATCATCCCCGCTCTCGTCCGAATTCGCTGGCGTTGAGCTAATTGTTCTAAATTGTCCCAAGCCAGCACAACCACCACCCGGCCATGATGTCCGGTAAGGCACACATTGTCGGAAGTTGACTGGCTGCCCAAAATTACGGAACTTTTCCGGCCCGCTCCGCGTACTTCTTATTGAAAGCGGTTCCCCCAATAAAATGCGCTCGCTGCGGCGGGCGCCAATAAGAGAAAGAAGGAGCACACCATGGGCGGAGAATTGATTGGCTTGGTCGCCGTGATTCTGGGGATGGGAGTTCCCCTCGGCGCGCTGTATACCTATTACCGGGTTCGCAAGCTGCGCAGCGAAGAGCGCCTCGCCGCGATTGCCCGCGGAGTCGATATTCCGATGCAGCCGGAATTGAACCAGGCGGCGCATTCCCGCCGCGCCGGTATCCTGCTCGTTAGCGGCGCGCTGGGCTACATCGCCACTTTCGGATTGATCGCCGGCATCCAGGCGGATCGCGACATCTGGACGGTTGCCGCGTTCGGCATCATTCCTCTCGCCCTCGGCATCGGCTATTTCGTCGATTGGTCCTTCATCCGCCGCGACGCCCGCGTTTGAGAACTAAAGATAATCAGCGGGCGTTCCCGATAAAAAGACGGATTGATCCATGCGCTTCTAGTGAACCGCCGAGCCTCATTTCATCTGATTTCGAGCGGCGTAAACGTGTCTCCCTTCTTCACCGCTAGGCGGATGGGCCGCGGCGGCCCTTTTTTCGGAACCGTCACCTCGATCCATAATTCCTCACCGGCCTTGCGCCAGGAAGGATCGACGGCGTGCTCCGGCAAAAAGAAATCCACTGGCTCGCTGAGTGCTGTCACTATTTCTCCGGTGCGCGTCTTCCACCGCGTCACGCGCAGTCCTGTTGGCGTGGGAGCGGGACTCGCTACGAGGCGGCCGTTCTCCGCGTGCAAATATATGTCCCTCTGAAAAAAATTGATGCCCATTGGCAGTTCGGAATTTCCATAGACAAGATCCCCGTCGACGCGCAACTGCACGCTCAAGTACCGGCCGCGAATCGGCAGGTTGGGATCGTACACCGCTGTCCGCGCCCAAACGCGCGGAAAGCGAGCGCGATCGATGGTGTATTTCGCCGCCAGGCTGGCGACAATCGCCAACTGCAGCACCGCCAGGATGATTCCCTTTCGAGATGCGCTCATTGCGTTCCTCCCGCGACTCGCGCGACGAGTTGCCGCCGCGTCCGCTCCAGCGCCCACCCGCCGAACAAGAACAATACTCCCAGCCCAATCAAGCTCGCCGAGCGGCCCAACTTATCCATCACGTCCGAGAAATAAAAAATGATCACCGTGAGCGCAAACCCAGCGACTCCTAGGTTGATGCGCTCCCGCCTCCGCTCAAGCAATCCCCAGCCCACCATCGCGAGCGCTCCGATTCCCGCCCAAAAATAGGGGCCAAGCGAATCCCACGCGAATATCGGCAGTTTTCCACCAGTGTCGCTATATGGGGCGTGGAATGTTGCGATCACCAGAACCCAGACCGCCGCAATCGCGTTGGTCCATGCCGCGCTCTTGCGCAGCACGAAGGCCAGCGCCAGCGGCGCACAGATGGCGATCGCCCAGCCGGTGATGCGCAGCGTGGTTGAAATGCCCGGCCGATTCTGCCAGATCCACCATCCCCTGTTTTCGTGCGTTTCGACAAAAGCCCATACGCCAAGGGGTAGCAGGGCGATGCCGCCAATCCAGGCCAGCGCCCGCCGAGCCGTGGAATCCTCTGCGCTCGTTCTGGCGCACAAGTAAGTAATCGCCAACAGCAGCAGTCCTTCAGTGAGCGGCCGGTTGCTGACGGCAAACCCCTCGGTGCGCACTTCCCACTCACCCGCCAGCCACGCAGGGATAAGCAGCGCCAGCAGCGCGGCTTGCGTCCAATGCCGAAGCAGAAGCCAGCCCGCGAGCGCGCCGATGGCCCACATCAGAATCCCCGTTGGCCAATGCTCCTGCAAATTGAAGATTTGTGCCGTCAGGAAAATTCCCGCGCCCACGCAAATCGTTCCGATGGCGTAGAACGTCGTTGACAGCGCAGAGAACCGTTCCTCTGTCAGGGCCCCGGCAATGGGAAACACTGCCACGAGGAACATCACCAGCGTGAAACGCCAGGCCGGCGAGAGTTCATCCCAATGCGCCGCCACAAACAGCAAGACGCCAGCGCAAAGCAGCAGTCCGCCTAGCGCTACTGCGAGCAACACCGGCCATCGCAAACGCTCGCTCGGGCCTTGCGACTCTTCAAACGTTCGAATGCGGGCGGCCGCGCTTGCGTCCACAACTCCAGCGGAAATCCACCGCTCAATCTGTTTATCCAGGGGATTGGCCACTTGAAGTCCTCCTTTTCATGGATACTGCTTCAACCACCCCGGCGCGCCGCCGAATTCGGGAAAGAAGCACGCGCCTCGCCTTGGCGTGGAAACTTACGGCGTGCGCTTTTGATCCACGACAAGCACGCCACCTTCGGCGTAATTCGTGGAGGGAACATCGTGAAATGACACGTGAATATTTTCGCGTTTGGCTTTGCCATCCTCGATCAGCACGCTGGTGACGCGTTCCGCGATTTTGCGCTTTTGCTCCGGCGTCCGGCCTTCCACCCAGGTGATTTGCACGTGCGGCATCTTCCCTCCTCATTAGAACGAGCGGCCTCCGAATTCTTGCATGGGAATGCAGGCATTCTATCCGCCAAAGCGGTTCTCGCAAAGCCCGCCGCGTCGCTGTGCTAGAATTGTCTATACATGCATCCGGCGATTCCTCACCTGATTGAGTTGCAACGCGTTGACCACCAGATTGCCGTCCTGCGCGCGGAGCTCGAAGGATATCCGAAACGCATCCGCGAAGCGGAAGCCAAGCTCGGCGGCGCCCGCGCCGACGTGGCCTCCGCGAAGGAAGTGCACGCCCAGGTCATCGCGGAGCGCAAGAAGTTCGAATTCGACGCGCAGCAGTGGAAAGACCGGGCGCGCAAATATCGCGATCAAAGCGGCGCCGTGAAAACCAACGAAGCCTACAAAGCGCTGCAACACGAAATCGCCAACGCCGAAGTCGAAGTGGCCAAAGCCGATGATCGCCAGCTCGAAGTGATGATGGCCGCGGAAGAAGTCGAACGCCGCGTGAAAATCACGGAGTCTCGCCTCAAAGAAGCCGAACAGGCCGTCGCCGCCGAGCGAAAAGAAATTCAGGCGCAAGGGACGGAAAAAAAGAAACAGCTCGAAGCAGCGACTGCCGAGCGCGAGAAGATTATCGCTCCCGTGCCGGAAGATTTGCGCGAGCTTTACGCGCGCATCGCCAAGCGGCACAACGGCACCGCCATGGCCGAAGCCCGCGACGGGCAGTGCCGCGGCTGCGGCATGCGCGTCCTGCCGCACATTCTTCAGGAACTGCGCACGGAGACCAACGAAGAAGTATTCCGCTGCGAAAGCTGCGGCCTCATCCTGTACACGCTCGAACCCATTCCCGTCGCGAATCCCGCCGCGGATTCCGCGAATGCATCTTCGTCGGCTTCGACAAATTCCTGATGCCCCGCCGCCCGCCAACTTCCCGTGGAAAGAACCTGTTCGGTGATGCTCCCGCGGAGCCCAAACCGGCCGCGGCCGCGTATCGCGCGAACATTGACGGCGGCTCGCGCGGCAATCCCGGCCCTGCTGCTTACGGCGTGATTATCCGCGACGGGCGCGGCGAAATCGCCGCCAAGCTCAAAAAATACATCGGCCGCAGCACCAACAACGTCGCCGAGTATTACGGACTGATCGCCGCGCTGGATTATGCGGAATCGCATGGCGTACGCGCGATTCGCATCGAGAGCGATTCCGAGCTCCTGGTGAAACAAATGCGCGGGCAGTACAAAGTGAAGAGCGAGGATCTGCGCCCGCTTTTCGAGCGCGCCCAGAAAATGTCCAAGGCCTTGGATTCCTTCCGCATCGAGCACGTTTACCGCGAGCAGAACCGCGAAGCCGACGCTCTGGCGAACCAAGCGCTGGATGAAACAGAAGGAAAAGCTTCCGGAGCCCCGCCGGCAAAGAGGGCCGAAGCAGCCAGTGCAAAATCCGCGACGCCCGTCGTGAAGGCCGAACCAACTGGCTCGAAACCGGAGCCGCGAAAAATCCAGGCGCGGTTCCGCGGCGGCGTTCTATATTTGCTGGAAGATGTGGAGTTGCCGGATGGCATGGTCGTCGATGTTTCGATCCACTTACGCCCCAAACCTCCAGCTTAGTCCCGTTGTTTTGCGCAACCCTGCAACTTCGGAGCTCATTTCAGTACATAACTGCGGTAGAGCGTATCGCGCTGGGCGGGGAGGAAGCCAGCGTCGGAAATGACGCGGCGGAGTTCGCCTTCATTGGTGCGATTTTTTACGCCGGCGGCGAAGACGACGTTTTCTTCGATGAGGATGCTGCCGACATCATCGGCCCCGAATTGCAAGCCAATCTGGCAGACTTTGATTCCGGGCGTGAGCCAGCTCGATTGGATGTGGTCGATGTTGTCGAGATACAGGCGGCTGACGGCCAGCGTTTTCAAGTAATCGACGGCGGTGGCTTCCTGGACTTTTTTTCCTAGCGCGGTATTTTCAGTGGCAAACATCCAGGGAATAAACGCCGTGAAACCGCCGGTATCTTCCTGAATGCGCCGCAGCCTTTCGAGATGATTGACGCGGTGGCGCAATTCTTCGCCGCAGCCGAACATCATGGTGGCGGTGGTGCGCAGTCCCAGCAAATGGGCCACGCGGTGCATTTCTTCCCAGTCGTCGCTGGTGCATTTCAAGCGCGCGATCCTGGCGCGGACTTCGTCATCGAGAATTTCCGCGCCGCCGCCCGGGATGGATTGCAGGCCGGCGTCCATCAGGCGCTGAATGGTTTCGCGGATGCTGATTTCGCTGACTTCCGCGATGCACAGAATTTCTGGGGCGGAAAAGCAATGCAGATGCACTTGCGGATAGCGGGCTTTCAAGGAGTGCAATAAATTTTCGTAATAGCCGATTTGCAAGTCCGGGTGCAACCCGCCCTGGAGCAAAATTCCAGTGCCCCCGAGTTCCAGCATTTCGTCGATTTTTTTGTAGATTTCCTCGAATGAGAGGATGTAGCCGTCCTTAGCGCCGAGCGGGCGATAGAAGGCGCAGAAGGAGCAGTACTCCGTGCAGAAATTGGTGTAGTTGATGTTGCGGTCGATCTGGTAGGTGACGACGCGCGGGTCGTTTTTCTTCAGGCGCATTTGGTGCGCGGCCATGCCGAGGCCAACGAGGTCGTCGGATTCGAGCATTTCGAGAGCTTGTTGTTTGGTTAGTCCCAAGATTTTTCCTTGCCATTCTTTCAAATCAAATTGTACCTAAAACACGTTCCGCGAACACGATTGAATGATTCTCGCTAACTGGGGCGCCCGCCGCGGCGGGCGCCCCTACAACTTCACGGCTTCGGCTTTCGCTGCGGCGTATTCGAGCGGTTTCGCTTGCGGAATTAGGCCGAGTTTTGCGGCATTGGCAAAATACAGCTCCAGGCCAAGGCGATTTTCTTCGTCCAGCGAAAAATCGATGTTACGGCGCAGGTACTCCTCCAGCGTGCGTTGCGGCAATTCCAATTCGCGCGAAGCGTCGAAGCAGATTTCCGGGAGGCGGGAAATGCCGAAGTCGCGCGACGCCAGAAAATCGGCGGTTAGCTCGGGTGTAGCAATTTCTCGCCGGGCCGCCCAGAGCGCCAGGACGGCAGGCAATCCCGTCCAGCTCCGCCATTCGCCCACCACGTCATAAACGTAAAGCAATTCCGAACCGGCAATCCCGAGCGTTGCTGCCTGGCATAGCGTTTGGCCTTCCGCGCCGGGCCAACTGTCCTTTTCGATTCCCACGCCGATTCGCAGAGCGGGATCACCAATCAAGAGCGCGGCCTCTGCCTGCCGCAACATGGCACCCAAGGCTGGCGGGGCTTCAAAGAACTCGGGGGCGATCTTCCACTTTTCGGCGCAGAGAATGCGCGTCAGGGCCTGCGTGCTACGCGAACTCGCGTCCAGAGCGAAGCTCTTCACCTGTTCAATGGGCTTCTTGGAAATGATCAGCAGGCTGCGCACCTGCTTTTTCGAGGCAATGGCCATGTCCGGGAGGATCGCCAGATCATCGATGCGCTGGTATTCGATGGCGGGGATAATCGCGACGTCGGCACGGCCGGAGCGCAAATCATCGGCGCACTGGGAGGGGACGGTGAAGGACAAATCATATTTGCCGCGCAGGGGGCCATTGGTGAAGCCCCAGACGAGCGGGGCGGTGTTCAGGTATTGCACGATGGAGATGCGGAGTTTGGTCACGGTTCGGGGCTCACGTTTCGCTTCCAGTATAACAAGGCAGTCTTCCGGGGCAGCAAGCTTCTGCCAATAGGAATCCTCCGGCGAGTTTGGAGAATTGGAAGAGGTTGAAATCTGAAAGAGAAGTACCCCCCTCCCCCCACCTTTTTTGCAAAAGATTGCAGCGCATGGGTTTAGTGGGTGGGGGTCGGCAAAAAGATTGGGAGCAAAGGACTTAGCGCCCTCGAGGAAGGAATCGAAATGAATCGTGGAAGTGGCGGGGTTTGAGAGCAGGGCACCCCCCTCCCGCCTATGTTTTTGTAACGATATGAAATGACAGAGTTTAAGGGGTGGGGGTCTGCAAACGATATGACGTCAAAGGAGTTAAGGCAAGCGCAGGCGGAATCGGAAAGAGTTGCGACTGTGCCCGAAGAAGCTGGTAAATTCTGCGGTTTCCCAGAAGTGTTGCAACCACAGGGGTTAGAAGTTGAAGCCGGGAAGTTAGAGAGCGGCGCTTTGACCGGGGAAACCGGCTGGGCGACCATCTCACCAAACATGCATGTATTATAGCATACCCGTTACTTTAGTTAAGGATTAAATGATAGGTCCAGTAAGGACTTGAAACTAGGGGGCTTATATTCCAAGGGAGGACAAACCGGGGCCGGTGGCCCACAGGACTATTGATATTGATACGCTATAAATCTTTGCGGTCTAACGTGACAAACCGACTCTCCTGTCGTCTATAGCATGCAGGGAGGGACCCATGCCTCGACGCAGCTTGTTCTTTTTGATTTCGTTCTCTGCACTACTCGCGCTGGGTTTCACGAGCGCGCGGGCGAGCCGGCATCACCACTCGGTGAGTATTTCCGGCGGCCACAGACAGCCGGCAACCGATTGTTCCGATGTGCGCATCCGGTTTGACGACCGGGATGCGGTGGTGCGCTCCGAGGAGCGCACCGTGACCAAGGCGGAGGCTGCGGTGCTGGAGGTGCACCCGCACAGCAACGGCGGGGTGCAGGTAGTGGGCTGGGACAAAGAGACCTACTCGGTTACGGCCTGCAAAGCCGCGGCTGGCTCTGGCGATGAGGCGGAGCAAATTCTGTCCCAGATCAGCATGAAGATTGAGCACGGCAAGGTTACGACGAGCGGTCCCGGGGATGAGGAAGCGTGGACGGTGGAACTGCTGATTCGCGCGCCGAAAGCGGCTTCGGTCGAACTGGACACGAGGAACGGCCCGATTTCGCTATATGACGTGAACGGCAAACTTACGGCCCGCGCCCAGAACGGGCCGATCAGCTTGAAGAATTTTTCGGGCGAGGCGGAAATTACCGCGGTGAATGGTCCGATCAGCCTGGAAGGCAGCAATGGGAACGTGCGGATTCATACGGAGAACGGGCCGATCACGGTGGCGCTCGAAGGGAAAACGTGGAGCGGCGCGGGGCTGACGGCCGATGCGCACAATGGGCCTATGACGCTGAGGGTGCCGAGCGGTTACCAGTCCAGCTTCATCGTAGAATCAACGAACCATGCGCCGGTGAGCTGCCGTGCGAGCCTTTGCGACAATGCGAGGAAGACCTGGGACGATGAGCACCGCCGCATCGAGTATGGGAACGCGCCGGCGATGATCCGGCTATCCACGGTGAATGGGCCGGTTTCCGTGGAAGAGTCGAGAGAGAAACTCTAAGAGTCGAAAGATTCCGTATGGGGTGGGAGGAATTGCCAAGCCATCCGGGATGGACGCACTCCGGCTCTTGCAGATAAGATTTGGTGCATGCTGCTGGAAGCGCGCGTAGCCCAGCCAACGACGGAAGCGGAAGCGGTTCGCCTGGCCCGGGAACTTTACGGGCTGGAGACTACGGCGCGGACGCTGCCCGGCGAATACGACGACAATTTCCATCTGACGAACGCGGACGGACGCGAGTTTGTCCTCAAAGTGATGCATCCGGCGCGGGAGCTTTCCTTCATCGACCTGCAATGCCGGGCGCTGACGCATTTGGCGCAACGCGCGCCGCAACTTCCCTTGCCCCGAGTCATAGCGAATCGTAGCGGCGAACTGTTTACTTCGATTCCCGCAGCGGAAGGCGCGACGCGTCTGGTGTGGCTGCTTAGCTTCGTGAAGGGAACAGTTCTCGCCGAAGTCCACCCGCATTCGCTGGAGCTGCTGGGCGATCTCGGCCGGTTTCTTGGGGAGATTGACGCGGCGCTGCAATCCTTTGCGCATCCCGCGGCACATCGTGAGCTGAAATGGGATTCCTCGCGCGCGGGTTGGGTCAAGGAGTACGTGCAGCATATCGGCGATGCTCGCCGGCGGACGCTGGTGGAGAAATTTCTCGCGCTTTATGAATCGGAAGTTGTTCCGCTCTTGCCGCGACTGCGCCGCAGCGTCATTTACGGGGATGCGAACGACTACAACGTGCTGGTGAGCGATCCCTGGCCACAGCCGCGAAGAGTCGTGGGGGTGATTGATTTCGGCGATGTGCACCACGGGCTGACGGTGTCCGAGGTGGCCATCGCGGCAGCTTACGGGATTCTGGGAAAGGAAGATCCGCTGGCGGCAGCGGCGGCGATCGTCGCGGGATATCACGGCTCTCTTCCGCTGGACGAAGCGGAGTTGTCTGTCCTCTATCCCTTGATCGGGGCACGGCTAGCCGTCAGCGTCACCAATTCAGCGTACCGAAAAATCAGTATGCCGGATGACCCGTACGTCACCGTCAGCGAGACTGCTGCGTGGGAAGCGCTGGAGCGCCTGGAAAAAACCCACGCGCGGTTCGCGCACTACACCTTCCGCGCGGCTTGCGGGCTTGCGGCCGTTCCGCAAAGCGAAAAGATAAAGCAATGGCTGAAGGCGAACGCCGTCTCGGCGGCTTCGATTTTGGATGCGGACGTTAAGACGGCGCCAAGCCTTGTTTTCGATTTGAGCGTGGGCAGCACATTTCTCGGCCCCAAGCCCGACGTAGTCAACAATCCGGACGTGAGAGAGAGACTTTTTGCAGAAATGAAGAAGGCAGGCGCGGCCTTCGGCGTGGGGAGGTACGACGAAGCGCGGCTTGTCTACACGTCTGCGTTGTTCGGCACGAGCAACAACCCTACGGACGAGCGGCGCACGGTACACCTGGGCATGGATTTATTCGTCGAGCCGGGAGCGCGGCTGCGCGCGCCTCTGGATGGCGTGGTCTACATCACAGCGAATAATGTTGCCCCGCTGGACTATGGACCGCTCGTCATTCTGCAGCACGAAACGGGCGACGGCGAGAAATTTTTCACGCTTTACGGTCATTTGACGAAAGAAACGCTGGGTCGACTGAAAGTGGGGCAGCGCGTTGGGCGCAGGGGAGAACTTGCGCGAATAGGCACGGCGGATGAGAACGGCGGTTGGACGCCGCACTTTCATTTTCAAATCATTCTCGATCTGATGGAGCTAGGCGCCGACTTTCCGGGTGTTGCTTATGCTTCGCAGCGTGACGTTTGGACGAACCTCTCGCCGGACCCGAATCTGCTGCTGGGAATCCCCGCCGAGCGCTTTCCGGCCAAAGAGCCTTTGCCCAGCGAGACGCTTGCGGCACGGCGTTCCTTGCTGGGCAAGAATCTGAGCATCTCGTATCAGCGGCCGCTGAAAATCGTTCGCGGGTGGATGCAGTATTTGTATGACGACGCGGGGCGGGCGTACCTGGACGTTTACAACAACGTGCCGCTGGTAGGGCACAGCCATCTGCGGGTGGTGCAGGCGGCGCAGGCACAACTGGCACTGCTCAACACCAACACGCGCTATCTTCATGACAATGTCAACCGGTACGCCGAACGGCTGACGCGATTGCTTCCCGAACCGCTGCGCGTTTGTTTTTTTGTGAACTCCGGGAGCGAAGCCAATGAACTGGCGCTGCGGCTGGCGCGAGCGCATACGGGGCGGGAAGACATCATCACGCTGGAACACGCGTACCACGGCAATACCAACGCGCTGATCGACATCAGCCCGTACAAATTCGACGGCCCGGGCGGCCGTGGTAAGAAGCCCTGGGTGCACGTCGCTCCGCTGGCCGACGATTACCGCGGCAGGTATCGCCGCGGCGACGCGCAGGCGGGCGCAAAATACGCGCGCCACGTCGCAGAGATTCTGGAGCGCGTGAAAGCGGAAGGCTGCGGCGTCGCTGCGTACATCGCCGAAACGCTGCCGAGCGTCGGCGGGCAGATTGTTTTTCCTCCAGATTATCTGGCGGAGGTTTACCGGCACGTTCACGCGGCAGGCGCGGTCTGCATCGCGGACGAAGTGCAAGTCGGATTCGGGCGCCTGGGAACGCATTTCTGGGGATTTGAGACGCAAGGCGTGGTGCCGGACATCGTGGTTCTGGGCAAACCGATTGGCAACGGATTTCCGCTGGCGGCGGTGATCACGACCGCGGAAATCGCCGATTCATTCAATAACGGGATGGAGTTTTTCAGCACGTTTGGCGGGAATCCGGTGGCTTGCGCAGCGGGGCTGGCGGTTCTGGATGTCCTTGAAGAGGAACATTTGCAACAAAACGCACTGCACGTTGGCGCGCAGCTTATCGAGAGATTGAAAGCTTTACAGACGCGGCACGCGCTGATCGGCGACGTGCGCGGGTCGGGATTGTTCTTGGGGATCGACCTTGTGCTGGACCGCGAAACGCGCGAGGCTGCTCCGCTGCAAGCGTCTTACGTAGTCAACCGGCTGCGTAATCGCGGCATTCTCGCCGGTACGGACGGCCCGCATCACAACGTCATCAAGCTGCGTCCGCCGCTGGTTTTCTCCGAAGCCGACGCGCAGCTATTCGTCAATACGCTGGATGCCATACTGCAAGAGGACGCCGCGCAACCCCGCCGTTGAGCTCCTTACTCCACCGAGTTTCAGAGCAAGAAAAGCCTTCAAGGTTTGAGGATCAAGAACGTCACGCCGTAACCTGGAAGATTTACGGTCAACTTGGGGGACATGGAAATCGCGGAGGGTTGCTGGCCGTTTTGAACGTCGAACGACGCGCCGATATTCAATTGGGACGCGGAGCTGAAATTTCCGAGCGCGGAGACGTCGACGATCACGGTACGGAGATCGCCGGTGCCATTGTTATCTGTTGGCGAGAGCACGGCGCGGTCCACAACCATAACGAGCACCGAACCGTCGCTGTTCTTGGTTGCCAAAGCTTCGACGGTGGCGCTCTCCGTCGCCGTCAAGGTGAGAATGTCCGGCGCCGACGGACTCTGCGGGTAAAGCTGGCCGAGCCAGTAATCCACCCAATAACTCAGCTGTTTGTTTCCGGTGTTGAAGTCGGCCTCACCGTACTGCGCGTCGGCATCATAGTCCCAGTGGTAGAGCGCCTGGTTGCCGGCTTTCCCAAGCTGAGAAAAGACATACGGACGCCAAGCTGCAAAGAACGCGCTAGAGCCTCGCTTGTCGGTAACGAATGGCATTCCGTTGCAAGCGCTGATTCCGTTGCCGTTATTGAAGTCCGCGTTCACATTGTTTTCCGTGACCCACACCGGAACGCTCGCCAGATCGAGGCGCAACTTCAGTTCTTGATAGAAATAACTGACGTCGTTCGCAAAACTCCCGACGGAAGCAAAGAGCTGCGTATCAGGGTCTTTCTGATTGCAGGAAGAATAGAAATGAGTGGAAACGATGTCCACATGCGTGTTGACACCGCCGGCGTTTGCCGGCTGCACGAACATCGGCAAATTGTTGCGAGGGTCGCCCATACCAGAATCAAAGTCAGCCAATTCGAGCGCGGAAAATTTGATTGTGGAATCGACTGCCAGCATTGCGGGAACGACGGCGTTGTAAAGTTGCACGTATTGGGCAGGAGTCAAGCCGTTGATGTTGTACTCGTTGAAGATGCCCCACCAAGTGATTTTGTTCGCGCTTGCCGACTGGAAACGTGTTCCGCCCCAGGTGAACCCGCCTTTGTTGTAGTACTTCACCAGATTCGCGCTGTATTGCACAAAATCATTCAGGTGATTGGAGATATCCAGATGCCCACTCGCGTCATTCATGAAAGGCGGCGCGACCGCGATCTGAAATTCCGGACTGTGGTCGGCCGTGCCCAGAACTGGCTGTACGATGGCATCGATCTTGGAAAAGTCCCAGTCGCTCGCCGTGCCCGTGTTGGATTTCATCGGCACAGCCTGGGAAATACCTTGGATGCGGATATGTTGCGGACCCAGCATATTCAGTTGTGAAGGCTCCGAGGCGGTATGATTCTGAAAGAATTGGTAGTCCCACTCGGCCGGCTGAAACGAGGTGGACATAAACTGCTGAAGCTTGCCGTTCACACCCAGGTTCATGTCCGGTGTGGGGAGCGCACCCACTGCAACGGCTACGACGAGAGTGAGGTTCTGGTTCGCGGCGCCATTGCCGGCGGTGGCCGTCACTATCAAGGGATAGGTCCCCGCGGGCGTTCCAGCGCCACTTGTCAGTGTGATGGCGGCAGCGCTGCCGCCGCTTGGCTGCACGATTTGCGACGATGTGCCAGCTGGTATGCCGCTGACGGACAAGGTCGCCGTCCCTGAATTCCCCGTAACCGTCGCCATGACATGGGCCGGCGTCCCGTCTTGCGAGGCCAGCGCCATCGATGTCGAAAGCGAAAGGCTTGGGCCTCCCGCTCCTCCCGCTGAGCTTGAACCTCCTCCGCACGCCCCCATCCCAAGACAGATGGCCACCACGCAGCCAACTAGGATCTCCCGATTGACGGAACTGAAACCGTTCATTCTCCCACCCCACGCACGGAAAGAAGTTCATTATATTAAACTAAGAATCAGCACGCTTACCGTTCTGCCGCAAAATGGTTCCTGCTAATGGACGGTAGACAGGAAGTCGGCAATGGGCTATCTTTTGCTCGGATGGTCGGCGCTGCCTCCCTCTGTCAGCCCCGAGGCGATGCCGAGGTGTAAGGGCCATGATTCTCGTCGGGCGTATCTCTCTCCTTTTCCTGGTGATCCTTTGCAGCGTGGCGAAGTCATCGGCGCAGTCCGTTCCAACAGCAAATCCTGAGCGCCCGGCGGTAAACCAGACGCGGGCAGCTTGTGATGAGGCCCCAAGCGAAGACGCCCTCGTTTCCCTGTGCGTGCCTTCTTCCTCCTCCGAGGATGCGGCTCCGCCTGCCCGCGAGTTGCTGGCAAAAATTTCTCTTAGCTTGCCCAAAGACACGCCGCTGCGCATCGCGCTGGACCAGCGCGCGCGCGTCGATCATCCCGGCGAGATGGTGCATGGCAGGGTCGAGGAAACGGTTTACGCGTTCGACCAGCCGGTAATTCCAGCCGGCAGCGTTGTAAGCGGTCGAATCGTCAGCATTGACCCGGTCTCCGGGGTAAAGAGGACGCTGGCTTACGCGAACGGCAACTTTTCTCCGTTTCACAAATACAAGGTGACTTTTGAAACGCTCACGCTCCCCGACGGCAAACAATTCCAGGTGGACACGACGGTTTCCCCGGGAACCGCGGAAGTGGTGCACCTGGTGAGCAACCCTGATAAGGCGAAGCAAAAGAATGCCGCGGGGCGCGCCGCCGACAACGCCAAGCAGGAGGCCAAAGGCAAAGTACAAGAGGCCAAGCAGCAGGCGCACGATACCTGGCAGAAGGTGACAGCGCCGGGACGAATGCACCGGATCAAGCTGTTTTTGCTTTCGCAATCGCCGTACCGGCGGCAGTATCTGGAGCCGGGCACGCACTTTGTGGCGGACCTGAACGCGCCTATCGAATTTGGCAAGGCGACGCGCACCGGCGGACAACTTGCCGGGGTGGGAAGCGCGCCCGTGCCCGACAGCACGCTCAAAGCGCGGCTGGTTGCCGAGGTCAGCTCCGCGACCGCCACCCGCTACACGCCGGTCAACGCCATCCTGACTGAGCCGCTTTATTCGCCGACGCACCAGTTGATTCTTCCCGCGAACAGCCGGCTGGTCGGCAGAGTTCTGCAAGCGAAACCCGCGCACAAACTGCACCGCAACGGCGAACTGCGGGTGATCTTTGACCGCATTGAGACTTCCGAGGAGGCGGTGGAGGCGTTGTCCCAGGTGCAAGCCCAAGCGGAAGCGGAGCATGTTGCAGCTGGCTCGCGTTCGCAGGGCATGATTGGAAACCTGGAAGGCCTGGAAGTAGCTCGCAGCGCGCATATGAAGCTCGATGAAGAAGGCGGGGCGCACACGACGGACAGCAAGACGCGGTATCTGTCGACCGGACTGGCGGTGATGCTGGCCGCGGCGGCGTCGCATACCGATAGCGAGCACGGCACGACGGACGCGGCCGGCGACCCAGGGGTGCGGACGGCCGCGGGCGGCTCCGGTTTTCGATTGACGGGCGCGCTGTTGAGTTTGGCGGCGAAGTCCACGCCGGTATCGATAGCCTTTGGCGCCTATGGGGCTTCGGCATCCATCTACACGAATTTTCTCTCGCGCGGGCACGACGTGGTTCTGCCCAAGGACACGCCGCTCGAAATCGGCTTCGGGAATCCGCATCCCGCGGCGGGAACACCCCCCAAGTCGCAAGAGGCACGGCCCGAAGGCCAGAAACCTTAGCTACGGACAGTACTTGACAAGTCGGTTACTAAGCGCGTAGGCTCGCCAGCAATGCAAGTGGATGCTTCCCTCCCCTGGCTTGCGCTGGGTCTCACGCCCGGTCTGGCATCCCGACTGTCCGCCCGCGTGCTGCGGCGGTTTGACTCGCCGGATGGAGTCTTCCGCGCCGCTCTGTCCGATCTCGAAGCATGCCACCTCCCAGCGCAAGTCTCCCAAGCCATCGTGAAGAAGGAGGCTTTCAAGCGCGCCGAGAAGGAATTGGCGGGCATACAGAAGATTGCGGGCTGCTCGCTCTTGAACTGGACCGAGCCGGAGTATCCGCAGACGCTCTTGCAAATCTACGACCCGCCGGTGCTGCTTTACCTTCGAGGCGATCCGCAAGTCTTGAATCTTCCCAGCCTGAGCATTGTGGGGACGCGGCGGCCGACACTTTACGGCACGCAGATGGCGCAGCGGCTTGGCCGGGACCTGGCCGCGCGCGGGCTGGTCATCGTCAGTGGAATGGCCCGCGGGATTGATGCCATCGGGCATCAGGGAGCGATGGATGCCCATGGCCGCGCCATCGGAGTTCTCGGGACGGGCATCGACGTGTGCTACCCGAAGGAGAACAAAAAACTCTACGAGAAAGTGCTGGAGCGCGGCGCGATCATCAGTGAGTTTCCGCTCCGCACCCACCCGGCGCCGGAGAATTTTCCGGTGCGGAACCGTATTGTCGCAGGCATGCCGCTTGGCGTGGTAGTTGTGGAAGGCGCGCAATACAGCGGATCGCTGATCACCGCGCGGCTGGCGATGGAATTTGGGAGAGAGGTTTTCGGTGTGCCGGGGAACGTCACGCAGCCGGTGAGTTTTGCGCCGAACCAGCTCATTAAGCAGGGCGCAAAGCTCGTGACCAGCGCCGAGGACGTGATTGAAGAGCTGCCAACGCCCATCCGTGCGGCCCTGGTACAGGCTGAAAAGCCGGAGGCCGAGCAGCGGAATTTATTGGCCGCCGCGGCGCTAAACGGCTCGGAGAAGAAACTCTACGAATTGCTCAGCGCCGAGGAGCCGGTGCACATTGATGATATTGTGGAACGCTCCGGTTTGAACTCTTCCGAAGTTCTGGCGAGGCTCTTTGAACTGGAGATGAAAGGCATCATCCGGCAGTCGCCGGGCAAACGGTTCAGCAAAGTGTTGCTGTAGAAGCAGATAGGGGTTTGCATGGCCGGCCAGGGGCTGGCCTGCATTCGTAATACGCATCCACAGGGGCCATCAGCGCATCCAATTCAGGACCCCGATGGGATCCGGGCCGAGCGCTTAAGGTAGCGAGAAGGACACACGCCGCGCGTTCCGCTCTCTCTGCAATACATTACGGAGTTACAAAGGGAAAATGGCTCGTTCGCTTGTCATTGTCGAATCGCCCGCAAAGGCGAAAACGATTAACAAATACCTGGGAAGGAATTACACCGTCAAGGCTTCCATCGGCCACGTGATGGACCTGCCCAAGAAAACGATTGGGATTCGTCTGCCCGGTGAAGAAGAGGGCGGCAAGAAGAAAAAAAAGAGCAGAGCGAAAAAGGGCAGTAAGAAAGCAAGGGCCAAAGAGACGCCAGCCGGAAAAATAATCAGCATTGATGACGACAAAATTTTTGAGCCTACCCTGCAAATCATCGCGGGTAAAGGCAAAGTCATCAACGACCTTCGCAAAGCGGCGATTAACGCGGATGCTGTCTATCTGGCGGGCGACCCGGATCGCGAGGGCGAAGCGATTTCGGCACACCTCGCCATGGTGCTGTCCAAGCCTTCCAAGTATATCGAGCAAGAACCGAGCGTTTCGAGATTCAGGAAGAAAGACGCGAAGCCCGAAGAGCCAGTAAAGCAAGAAGAAGAACCCAAGAAAGAAGTTGTAGCTATCGACCCGAAAAAGATTTTTCGGGTTACGTTCAATGAGATTACGCCCAAGGCCATTCGCGCGGCCTTCGATAAACCCCGGCAGGTAGATACCAATCTGGTGGACGCGCAACAGGCGCGCCGCGTGCTCGATCGTATCGTGGGCTACAAGGTTTCTCCGCTACTTTGGAATAAAGTCCGCCGCGGGCTTTCCGCCGGACGCGTGCAGACGGTGGCGCTACGGCTAATCGTCGAGCGCGAGCAGCAAATCCGCGCATTCATCCCGCAGGAATATTGGACGATTCACGCGATGCTGGATGCGGGGAAACCGCCGCTGTTTGAAGCCAAGCTCTCTAAGCACAAGGGTGAAGATATCGCGGTATCGAACCAGGAGAGCGCGGACAAGATTGTCGCCGCGGTGAGCAAGGCCAAGTGGCAGGTGGCCAGCGTTGCGCAAAAGGAAAAGAAACGAAACCCTCCACCGCCTTTCACGACTTCCAAATTGCAACAGGCGGCTTACAACCGGCTGCGCTACACCGCCAAGCGCACGATGTCGCTGGCGCAGAAGCTTTATGAAGGCGTGGAGCTTGGCGACGAAGGCTCGGTCGCGCTGATTACTTATATGCGCACCGACTCTGTGAACGTTTCCAACGACGCGCTGATCCAGGTTCGAGAGTTAATTCCGGAGCGCTTTGGCTCGAACTATTTGCCGGAAAAGCCCAACTATTACAAATCGAAGAAGGATGCGCAGGAAGCCCACGAAGCGGTGCGTCCCACGGATGCCATGCGCGCGCCGGAAGACGTCCGCAAGTATCTGGACGAAGACCTGTTCAAGCTCTACCAGCTGATCTGGCAGCGCTTCGTGGCTTCTCAGATGCTCCCGGCGATTTTCGATCAGACCACGATTGATATTTCCGCCGGCGACTATACCTTCCGGGCCACAGGCACGGTCCAGAAATTCGATGGCTATCTGCGCGTCTATCAAATGCCCGCCGCGATTGCGGACCGCGAAGACGACGAAAAGGATGATGAAGGCGAAGGCAAGGCGCTTCCGCAGGTTTCGGAAGGGCAATTGCTTCGTCTCGACAAGATCCGCCCCGACCAGCATTTCACCGAGCCGCCGCCGCGCTTCAACGATGCAACGCTGGTGAAGGAACTGGAAGAAGACGGCATCGGGCGGCCTTCGACGTACGCCTCGATCATTTCAACGCTGGTCGAGCGCGAATACGTGACCAAGGACCAGGGACGTTTCTCGCCTACGATGCTCGGCGAGCGCGTCAGCATGCTGCTGGTGAAGAGTTTCGAAGACATTTTCGATGTCACGTTTACGGCGCGACTCGAAGAAGAGCTGGACGAAATCGAAGAAGGCAAGCTGCCCTGGCGCGAAGCCGTCAAGGAATTCTGGGAAAAGTTTGTCATCGACCTCGACAAAGCCGACGACGAAATGCTTTCCTACAAGGCCGGCATCCCGACCGGGAAAAAGTGCGAAAAGTGCGGCCAGGGCGAACTGCTGGAGCGCATCAGCCGCCACGGTTTCTTTCTCGGCTGTTCGCGCTATCCGGAATGCGATTTCATTCAAGACCTCTCTCCCCAGCTTCCCGAAGATACGGGGGGGGAACCTAAAATCGAGTATTGCGACAATTGCGGCAAGGAAATGGCCATCAAGCGCGGTATGTTCGGCACGTTCCTCGCCTGCAAGGGTTACCCGGACTGCAAGACCACGCGCCGCCTCGTCCAGGGCACGCGCATCGCGCATCAACCGGATGAACCGCTCGCGGAGCTTTGCACGCTGTGCGGCAATCACCTCGTGAAGAAGAGCGGCCGCTTCGGCGAATTCATCGGGTGCTCGGGATATCCGAAGTGCAAGTACACGCGCCCGATCACCATGGGTATCAAATGCCCGAAATGCAACGAAGGCGAATTCGTGCGCCGTGGGAGCGCCGGGAAAGGCGGCCGAGGCCGGCCGCGCGTATTCTACGGCTGCTCGCGTTACCCGGATTGCGATTTCACAACGCCGTACATGCCCATCGCCGAGCCCTGCCCGAAGTGCGGCGCGCCGTTCATCGTCGAAAAGCGCAGCAAGATCGGCACGGTTCACGCCTGCCTGAAAGAAGGCTGCGACTGGGAGAAACTTGTCCCCGAGGCCCAGCCGCAAGCGCAGCCAGAAGAGGCTGTGGCGCCCGTTGGCGCAAAGTCTTAGCTTGCGCCCGGTAATATCCACCCTGAAGAACGTCCTCGGCCAGTAGCAGCCTCGTCCCGACTCGCCTGCATCTAAAGAAACAGTGCAGTGATTCCGCTTTCCACGAGTTTGTCCGCGCTTATACTGTACTCGGGACTCTCCCGGGAGCTATAGCGGCGAATGAATGAAGCGATTGCGAAATATCTCGAATACCTTCGGTCGGTGAAGAATTCTTCGCCGCACACGGTTCTGAATTACCGCAGGGATCTTGAACAATTTCTCTCCTATCTCTCGCCGCCCGGGGTCCGGCCGCCTGCACTGACGAGCGTTACACACACCTTGATTCGTGAATTTGTGGCACATCTCCACGATCAGGGCCTGGCGAAGAGCTCCATCGCGCGGAAGCTGGCGGCACTGCGCTCGTTCTTCAAATACTGCGTGCGCGAAGGCCGGTTGAAAGAGAGCCCCGCGCGTCTCGTCCCTACACCGAAGCTGCCAAAGCGCATCCCATCGGTGCTTTCCCCTGAAGATATGAACGGCTTCCTGAATCAGCTGGGCGGGGTGGGAATTGCCGCGTCCGGCGGCGGGACGCCTTCCAGAAAAAGCCTCTTGCTTCCTCCAGGATCCTCTCCGAAACGACAAGACAAGCAAAGGCGATCGGCGCCAGTTGAAGAGGGCCTCCTCCTCCGGCGCGACCGGGCGCTCCTGGAACTTCTTTACGCCGCGGGCCTGCGCGTCAGCGAACTCACCGGGCTTAATCTTGCCGACATGGAGCAAAGAGAACGCATGCTGCGCGTGCGCGGCAAGGGCAACAAGGAACGCATCGTTCCTTATGGGGCGAAAGCCCAGGAAGCGCTGCAAAAATACTGGCCGCTGCGCGAGCAACTCCTGGAGCAAACGGATCGGGCGAGCAGCAAGCAGGAGCCGCACGGCGAAGCGGTATTCCTCAACTATTCGGGGCGGCGGCTGACGCAGCGCTCAGTGGGGCGCATCGTGAAGAAATACGTGCGCATAGCCAACGTCAACTGGGACCTGCACCCGCATTCGTTGCGTCACGCCTTCGCAACGCATCTGCTCGCCGACGGGGCGGATCTTCGCGCCATTCAGGAACTTCTCGGGCACCAGTCACTCTCGACGACCCAGAAATACACGCATGCCTCCATTCGCCAGTTGATGGACATTTACGACAAGGCGCACCCGCACGCCTGATTCATGCATCTATTCCAGTTTGCTGAGTTGTGAGCCTGGGGTATTCTTGGGAGCTTTCGGGAACCGGCCATGAGACTGCGCTTTGCATTTTCGATCGCATTTTGTATGGCATCCATGGCCGCCTTGACCACGCCCGCTCGCGCGCAGGACAACTACGAAATTCAGGTCTACGGTTACGAGCAAGTCGACCCACATCACACCATGGTCGAACTCCACAGCAATTTCACCATCGATGGCAGCAAGACCGTGCAAAACGGCATGCTGTCCACGAACCACGCGGAGCACGAAACCATCGAGATCACTCACGGCTTCACGGATTGGTTTGAAACCGGCTTCTACATCTTTACCTACCAGCGCAATGGCAATGGATTTCAATGGGTCGGCGACCACATCCGGCCGCGCTTCCGGGTGCCCAAAAAATGGAACTGGCCGGTGGGCCTGAGCCTCTCGAATGAAATCGGCTACCAGCGCCGCAAATTTTCCACCGATACCTGGACCTGGGAGATCCGCCCCATCATCGACAAGCAGGTGGGCCGGTGGTATTTGTCGTTCAATCCCGCGTTCGACAGGTCCTTTCATGGCGATTCCGTCCATCAGGGCGTCACCTTCTCGCCGGATTTCAAACTCAGTTACGACTTCACGAAAAAGATTACCGGAGGTTTTGAATATTACGGGGCCGTGGGCCCGGCCACGGATTTTCTCCCTACCGGGCAGCAACAACACCAGATCTTTCCGACGATCGACTTGAACCTTTCTCCGAGGTGGGAGGTCAATTTCGGCCTGGGGGTCGGCGTCACGCACTCGACGGACCACTTGATCGCCAAGATGATTCTCGGGTACCGCTTCAATTTTTGAGCGTTCTCCTGGAATAATTCGTGGCGGCTCAAAGTCCATTAGACAGGAATCCATCACCGGAGGAGCGCTTCGTGGCCTATCATCTTGCGCAAATCAACATCTCCCGGCTTTTAGCCCCCCTCGACGACCCGCAAATCGCGGGGTTCGTGAACCAACTGGATGAGATCAACGCGCTGGCCGACCGCGCTCCTGGCTTTGTTTGGCGGCTGAAGTCCGAATCGGGCAATGCCACGGACATCGCCTACAACGACGATCCATTCGTCATCGTCAATATGTCGGTTTGGGAATCGATCGGGGCGCTGCGCGGTTTTGCCTACAAATCAGATCACGCGAAGGTATTCCGCGATCGCGCCAAGTGGTTTGAAAAGATGGAGAAGCCCAGCTATTGCCTCTGGTGGATTCCAGCCGGGCATATTCCTACCGTGGCCGAGGGCCGCAAGCGGTTGGAGCATTACCAAGAGCACGGGGCGACACCCTATTCCTTTTGGTTTTCGCAGCAGTTCCCTCAGCCGGCGGACGAGGGCGTCTGTGTTTAGCTCTTGATGAATTGCCATATCGCGGCGTTTGAAACCGCTGAATCGGCACGGAGCGAACATTCACTCTGCGGTGGAGAAAGATTAACGGCACAGTCATGGCTGGTGGTCCGGCCTGGTCTCGATGGAGGCCCTCAACGCTTTTGTTACTTCGTCGGCGATGTCGTCTTGGACCATCAAGATGTCGCCGAATGGCCGGTCGTAGGTTTCAGACCAGACAACGAACCCATTGTCCGCACGAATCAAGCGCGCGGCAACCCGGACCCTTGCGCCTGATTTGCGCACGCTCCCATCGAGTACATAAGCGACACCCAGCGTTTTGGCGATATCGGCGATAGTTATTTGCTGGCTCCCATGCGAACGGGGCCACAGTTTACCCTTGAAAGAAAACGAAGACGTGGGAGGCGGTACCCGAAGGCCGGGGATTTTGCTTAGTTTATCGATCAGTTCCTCGGTCATGCCGTCGGCGAAGGGCTCCTGGTTCATCGCATCGGTCAGGTCGAGAAACGGGAGCACGGCGATGGATTTCTGTGGCGGGCGAGCGATGGCGGATGAGGCTGAGAGATTGTTGTTCGTGCCCTTGCCGTGGAACAGAAAGGCAACGACGAGTGCGAGGCAAAGCGCTGCGCCGCCGGCCCAAGTCAAGCCGGTTCTGAGGCGCAAGCCAGACTTTTTCTGCACTTTGAGTGCGTCAGTGGCCGCCGCCGGGACCGAAAGTTCGCTGTCCGAAGTATCCGTCCAAGCGCTGACCTTCGCCACCAGCCGATACCCAAGTCGCGGCATTGTCTCGATGTAGGTAGGCTGCTTGGGGTCGTCGCCGAGCAGACGGCGGAGCGCTGCGACCGCCTGATACACGGAGTCCGGAGTGACGATGACTTCTGACCAGACTTGATTTAGCAAGTCATCAATACTGATGACCTCACCGGCGTGCTCGGCGAGGCACATCAGCAGCCGCATCGTCCGCACCTCTACGCGAGCCGTCTCTCCATCCCGAGAAATCTCGCCGGCCGCCGGATTGACGCACCAGGCGCCGATGCGAAGCATTGTTGTGGTTGGCCGTTCCATGCGGATCGGTAATTACGCGCTGCCCTTAAATACCAAGCGTCGTTCGCCGATTATAGCAACACCGTGGAGAAACACCGACAGCTGGACACGGCTGGCGGCGCGGCCAATCGCAAGATTGTAGATATCGCGGCAGCGATCAACCGGGGGTGAAGCTCTTACTCCTTCCGCTTGGCTACCCATGAGCCATCGGAGCGTCCTTCCACGCGCATCCGCCCCTTGCTCGAATTGCCGTCAATCCAACCGGTCAGGAACGCATTCACCGGCCCCGGAGCCCCATTCCGGCTTTCCTTCGGCCACTCACCCGCGAACGACAGTTCCACGTATCCGTCCCGCCAAGTGCCGGTTATCGCGCGGCCCTCACCCAATGGGCCAGACCATGTCCCTGTTACCTTGTTTCCGTCGCGGTGCAATTCCATTTCTGCGTCCATTCCGCCTGCATCGCTGGAATAACGCATCTCCCAGGAACCGGCGACGTCGGACCCGTTCTTCAGATTCTGCGGCACGGCCGGCGTAATCCGCACGTTGGAAAAATAGGCCTCCTCGTCGGTGAAGCCCCACAACCCGACGGGGCCGTGCAGATCCTCACCCTTCAACCCATCAACTACCAGACTCGGCTTGGCCGATCCGTTCATATAGAGTTTCGCGGCCCGGCCAGCCACTTCGATGCGTACTTTTGTCCACGTCTCCATCGCCACTTCGGCATGAGACTCATAAACCCAAGGCCATTCCCGGCGCAGGCGATACCATCCGAAACCAGGCTCTGAGACGTACTGGACTGCATGGTTCCGCATGGCCTGATCCGCGGCGTCCGAGTTTCCAGGCCTTAAGTAGAACAACTCGTAATGCGATGCATCGGGCCGGACGCGGAAGGCAATCCCGACAAAGCCGGGGTACCTGACACCGGGTGGCACTGTGGTCTTCAGGGCGATATCCGCCTCGATGACCCCATCCTGGAAGTCAGTTCCCGGCAGCAGCGCGAGGCCGTCGCGGTCGTCGCCATCCATGATAATCCGGACGCATTTGCGTCCCAGGTAGGTCACCGCTTCCGCCTTCACCTTCGGCACAAGGAGGCCGGTGGTATTGCGAAGAGGAAAGGTTTGTATGCGCGGCGGTGTCTCGCCGAACAAACAACTCGCCGCCAAAATTGTTAGTGCGCAGCAACTCAACCAACGCTTGAAAATGATCAGGCGAACGGACTCTCGTTGAATAGGCATTTGCGATGTACCCTCTGCCCTTCTTGCAGTTTGTCTTGGGACCTGAACATGTAGACGATTGCGCCAAAGAATCGGTAGCAGGCCGCCCGCAAATGCCCTTCTGATGCCGGGATGGCTTATCAGGATCCTGTCAGGGCCATCCGGCGCATTTCAGAACTATTCAGAGTGTTTCAGACCATGCCTAAGGACCTCCCGCGTCTTACCTGGATATCGTGGAATCGTGGATCGCGAACAAATCAGAGGTGAAAGAGAGGTTATCGAATGATGGAAGATTCTGCAGCTGGAACATCGTGGAAAAGGAATGCTTTATTGGCAATCGCCGTAGGCGGCGGGATTGCCGGGACTTTAGACCTTCTACAAGCCTGCATCCTGTTTGGATGGGACATTCCGCTCGCGATTGCCGGGGGCCTGCTTGGGCGGGGGGCTTTCCAGGGAGGTGCTGGGACCTATGTTCTGGGTGTCGCATTGCACTTCTTTATCGCTTGCTCAGCAGCGGCTGTTTACTACGGGGCAAGCCGCAGGCTGGGTTTTATGAGGGAGTACCCGCTGGTGTGCGGTTTGTTCTTTGGCGCCGCGGTGGAAGACGTAATGCGTTTTATCGTCTTGCCGCTTTCCGCGCTTCACTCCCGGGGCCCCTACGAACTTCACGACTTGATTCTGGGGCTGCTGGTGCACATGGTTGTGGTCGGGCTGCCGATTTCCGTCAGCGTTCGGCGGTTCGCGAGGTGGAAGTAGAAGGAGAATCAGAAGGCTTCGATGCGCCAGACGAGGCGGGTGGACCAGGTTTTTTGGGTGGTGAGCGGGGGGTGCCAGAGAGCGAGAATTTGGGAGCCCTGGTAGACGCGCTCGAAACCCTCCTCGGATTCGGAGACGGTTTCGATAGGGGCAACCCAGAATTCTTCGACGAGCGGGGCGTGCAGGGCGATACGGACGCGCTGCCAACCGTCTTCTATGCGCAGGATGGGGCCTGGCAGGGCACCGCTGAAGCGAAGATTCTTCTTGCCGGAGGGGGTTTCGAAGAAGCGGTCTGGCTCCGCGGGGGCGAGGAGATTGATTATCGATTCGATGCCTACAGCGACCGGTTTTTCGAGAGTTTCCTTGAACTTCAAAGTGATTTCGCAGGCGGCTTCGAACCCGTTGGGGGCTGGGCTGAAAGTGAACTGCTTGAGGAGCAGGAGTTTGGCGGCGGCAGAGTCACTTTTGCCTTGTGGCACCAAGGAATCGGCGCGGAAAAGCTCGGCCTCGTATGGCGCGGAATTTTTGACGGTGTACGCGCCTCCGGCGAACCCGGCGTCTTCGCGCAGTTCGAGGGCTTCGTAGTCGGCGTGGGTGCGCGCAGGGTCGAAGATCAGGACGCGGAAGGCGTGGCGGGGCCAGCGATCGTAACGAAGGTATTTTTCGAGGCCGGGTTCTTTCACGCGAGTCTGTTCGTGGATGCTGGCCACGGCACCGGTGGCGGGATTCGCAGCGGCTTCGCGCAAGCGGGTGTGATAAGCCTCGGGGCGGCGCAGGATGGAATTGACGAGGGTGGCGGCCGCGGGGCGGAAATCGAGCGCGGCGATGGTGCCGCCGTCATTGGGTTTCAAGAGCGCCTGGGCTTCAGGAACGGTTAAGAGCAGTTCGTTGGCGCCGTCGGCGTCGTAATCCAGGAGTTCGACGCGCGGGGCGAGGCCGCCGGGAGTCTGGCGATCGGCGATGGCCTCGGCGCGAATGAGATTGCGCCACGGATCGGTGCGGAGATGCGGGGCGTAAATGCCGCCAAAAATGCCGTGCCAATAGGCGTCGTTGCACTGGGCGCGCAAAAGCAGGTCGCGCGCTTGGAGCAATTCATCATTGGACTTTGAGCCGTCGTGGCGCGCGGGCGCGGCGGCGATGCGCGCGGAAACGCGCAACATTTTCTTGTGCAACAAATTGGATTCGGGGTACTTGCGAAAAAAACCGCGCCAGGAACCGCCGCGAAGGAAGGAGAGAATTTCCGGGCGCGCGGTGAACTCCTTCAGCACCTGGTGATAGCGCTGGCGGACGCGCGTGGGCAGTGCCCACTCCATCATCTCGGTGTAAGAAGCGGTGGGGAGATCGGCGCGGCCGAGAGGCGCGTGTGTTTCCAGATAGGCGCCCGGAGTCGAGACTTCCAGCCAGTCCGAATTTTTTTCCAGAGCGGTGAAAAAATCGGAGAGCCAGCCGTCTTTGTAACAGTGTTCGTGGGTTCCCGGCCACACACCGAACTTTTCCATGTCGTCGCCCATGGCGGCGACGCCGCTTGGGTGTGTGCTGGCGGCATCACGCAAATAAGCGATGACGTCCGCAACTTTGCCGAAAGGAATGAGATAGCGCAAAGCTTTCTGGCCGGGGTAGAGCCATACGGTGCGGCCACGGTCTTCGGCGATGTAGGCGCCGAAGAGTTCCTCGGGTTCGAAGCCGGCGGCGAGGAAATGCATGTCGTCCACCAGAGTGTAAGCAACATTCGCGGCGGCTAGCACAGTGGGAAGCTGCGGTTCCCAGACGCGCTCGGCAAGCCAAGCCCCGGAGGGAAGCTTGCCAAAATGTTTTTCGAGGTAAACGGCCAGGCGGGTAATTTGTTCGTGCTGATCTTCGGGGGGAATAGAAACAAGGATCGGTTCGTAGAAGCCGCCACCGACGAGTTCCACCTGGCCGGCCTGAACGAGCTTTTTCAGGCGAACGAAATATTCAGGCCGGTGTTCCTCGAACCAGGTAAGGAGCGGCCCGGAATAGTGGAGGCCGAGATGGACGCCGGGATGCTGTTCGAGGTGCTCGATAAAGGGAAGATACGAGGTTTCGTAGGCTTTTTCGAGGACGTGCTCGAAATTGCCGCAGGGCTGGTGGGCGTGAATGAGCAGAGAGAGATGGAACTTCTGCGGCATGGGGACAGTTTTTCCTCTCTACCATCATAACCCGACAGGCGAAATTATGAATTTAAGGCGCGTGGAGAAACAGCGAATGTCGTACATGCTTTGGATGCAGGAGGAGGTCCTGGGGATGCGAAAACGCGGTTCGATCAGGGCGCCGTATGCTTCAGGGCCCAATCGGATACAGCGTTCAGAGCCTCGGGGGCCATGGTTTCGAGAATGCCGCCGTACTCGGTGGGCGAGCCGGTCGGGGCGTGCTGGAAGAGATGGTTCAAGCCGGGCAATTCGGTGGTTTGAAAATCGTGGTTACCAGCGTCTTCGAGGGCTTTCCGGATTTTAGCGAGATTCTCCTTGGGCGGGATTTGCAGGTCCTTTTCGCCATTGAGGGCGAGGAGCGGACAAAGCGTCTTTTGCAAGGCTGGGACGGGATCGTAGTCGAGGAAGAATCGAAACCAGGGTGAAACCAGCAGGCGGACTTGTGCCTGCACGGCGGCGGGCGGGAGCGCGGCGCCAACGCTGGTGGTGCGCACAAGTTCCATAAGTTTGGCTTCGAGCGTCGCGGGATCTTTTTCCTCCCGGACTAAAGCGTAAGTCTGCTTGTTGAACTCGAGGGTCCGGGCGACTTCGCCGTCGCTCACGCCGGCGGCGCGCCAGATGAGTTCGGACTGGAGCAATAGGACGTCTTCGCCCTTCATGCCCGGCCCGGCGAGGAGCACGATCCAGGCGACGTTTTGTGAATTCGTGGCAAGCATGGGCGGAATCAAACCGCCTTCGCTGTGGCCGATGAGACCGATTTTCTTCGGGTCGATGTCGTTGCGGGTTTTCAAATAAGCGAGGGCGGCGGCGGTGTCCGCGGTAGAGCCCTCCATGGTGGCGTTCGCGTAATCACCGGTGGACTTGCCGATTCCCCGTTTATCGAAGCGAAGAACGGCGATGCCTTTTCGCGTCAGATGATCCGCTAGGACCAGAAAGGGACGATGCCCCCCGAGCGATTCATCGCGGTCCTGGGGCCCGGCGGAGGTGATGAGAATGGCGGCGGGAAACGGTCCCCGCCCGCTCGGAAGTGTGAGCGTGCCTGCAAGTGAGATTTTCGCTTTGGCGTTTCCGAAACTGATTTCCTCTTCTTTATAGGGATACGGCCTTACGGGATTTTGCGGGCGAAGGAGTTCCAGAAGCTGATCCGAGCGTTGAAAAACGAGTTTGCGTTCGGCATCGTTCTGCGCCCAGGTTCCGGTGATGGCCGACTTTGCAGAGTTGAGCGTGCCATCATAGACGCCGTTCACCACGGGAATTTCAAAATGAAAGACGGCGTCCTTCTGGCTGACCTTGATGGCGGGCAGGCCGCTGACTCCCTGGTCAGGACTATCGAGCGCGGCGACAAGCTGCCCCTGATCGTCATGCGCGACGTGCAATTGCAGGCGCAGCCGCATGCCGTTGCCTTCCAGAGCACCTTGCCACACTCCTTCGGCGCTGGCGATGGAATCGGAAGGACTCTTTGCGCCGGCTCCCGCGGGCTGGCGGTGAAAAATCAGGGGCAGGCTGGCGCTGCCTTGCATCCAGTCACCTTCGATGGTGCGGCGATCGGCGGCAATCTTTCCTTCAAAGGAAGCTCCCACGGAAGAAACATTGAACTGGAGAATGGAATCTTTCTGAGTGAAAGAGGTGACTTCAATGCCGTAAACGCCTTGATCCAGGCTGTCGATGGTGGCTTTGAGGGAGCCGTCTTCTGCTTTGGAAATGTGGAGAACGAGATGGAGGATGGCTTCGCCAGCTTCGAGGGAAGCGGTCCAGCGCCCCTCCAGCGTGGGTGGACGACGCTGCGGCTGTGATTGCGACGGCGATTTGCGAACGGCGGGAGCCTGCGCTGCGGCCATTGAAAAAGCAGCCAGAGCGAAGAAAGAGGTGACCAAGGCCAGGCAGAATTTATCGAGCTTCAAGCAAAGCCTCCGCATGCCGCATTCAGGATAGATGATTCCCGCGCAAAAAGAGTTGGCGCGGCGAGCAGCGCTGGCGGGGACGAATAGCGGGTTGGGCGTGAATCGCCGGTCGAATGTCAGGGCCAAGTCTTCAAGGCGGCGATACAGAAAAAAGCGCCCCGACCGGGTCGGGGCGCTCAAATCCAGAAAGCCGGTTGCGGTATAAGTCTGCGCTACTTTCCTTGCTTTGCGTACCAATCGGCGTTGATGGGCGTGAAGCTATTCCACTTTTCCGGGAGATCTTCGAGCGCGAAAATTGCGGTCACCGGGCAGACGGGAACGCAAGCGCCACAATCGATGCATTCGGTGGGGTGGATGTACAGCTGCGTTTCGGCCTCGAACGCAGGTTCGTCCTTGCGGGGATGGATGCAGTCCACCGGGCAGACATCCACGCACGCGGTGTCTTTTGTGCCGATGCACGGCTCGGCAATCACGTAAGCCATTCAGGGTCTCCTTTGTCCGGACAGCGGGCCGACGGGCCCCCCGGCAAAACAGTACAATGGGCGAAAATTTCTTATACCACGCGGCAGCCCGACGCTACAAGCGTCTAAGTGAATTGTACGTGGCAGGAATGAGTTTCTCAACTTGAAGGGTGCGGATAGAATGAGAGTGGAAGGAATGACGATGAAGACTCGAATTGGCATATTCCTGGTTAGCCTGCTGGCTGCGGCGATCGCCCTGGCAGCTCCGCAGGCTCCCAAGGCAACGGTTCCGCGCGATCCGGCGCTGATTGACGCGCAGGCTTACCAGAAATTGCTCGAACAATACCGGGGGAAGCCGCTGCTGGTGAATTTTTGGGCGACCTGGTGCGAGCCCTGCCGCGACGAGTATCCCCTGCTGAACGAATTGGCGAAACAATATGCGCCGCAAGGGCTGAAAGTCGTGGGTGTTAGTATGGACGACGATGGTGATCTAATTCTGATGCGGCGCTTTCTGGCCCGCTACAAGCCGGTATTCCCCAATTACCGAAAAAAAGCCGGAAGTGAGGCTGCGTTCAGGCAAGCGGTGCTTCCAGAGTGGACTGGATCGCTTCCTGTTTCGATCTTCTATGGGAAAGACGGCCAGCAGGCAGGACATTTTCTTGGAGAACGCACGCGGGACAAGTATGAGGCGGCCATTCACGCGCTGCTGGCTTCGGGGTCCAATTAACGCGGGGGCCGGGAGAGAGATCATGATTCGCACGGAGAATTTGCGCAGCGGGTATATTCAGGACGACGTCGAGGAATATCTCTACCAGTTGCTGCCGGAGCGCGACGCGGTGGTCGCGGAGATGGAGGATTACGCCGCGCGGAATGACGTTCCGATCATCGGGCCCGCGGTGGCGCGGATGCTGGCGCTTTTCGTGCAGGTTTCCGGTGCCAAACGGATTTTTGAGATGGGCTCGGCCATCGGGTACTCGACGATCTGGCTTGCGCGCGCGGCGGGACCGAAGGGAAAAGTGATTTATACGGACGGTGATGCGGAGAAAGCGCAGCGGGCGAAGGAGTATTTTCGGCGCGCGGGCGTGGCCAAACGGATTGAGGTGCGTGTTGGCAACGCTCATGAATTGCTGAAGAAGACGCCGGCCAAGTTCGACCTGATCTTCAATGACGTGGACAAGAACCAATATCCGGACTCGCTCCGCGTGGCTCTGCCCAAGTTGCGGCGCGGCGGCTTGTTCATCAGCGACAACACGCTGTGGTCGGGAAAGGCGGCGCGCGCTGCGGCCCCGGACGACATTCAAACGCGAGGCATCCAAGAGTTCAACCGGCTGGTGTACGCTTCGAAGGAGCTTTACCCCGTGTTGATTCCCTTGCGCGACGGCGTTACGGTCTGCCGAAAGAACTGAACGAAACTAATGGCCACGGTCTCCGCCACCTCGCCGAAAGTTCTCCCCAGCCATCCTCCCGGGCCGAAAGGACGATTCCTGCTAGGCAGTCTGATCGAAGTGGCGCGTGACTGGCTTGGATTTTACAAGGGCTGTGCCGATGAATACGGGGACATCGTTCGCATACATCTCGCCCATGTTCCTGTATATCTGGTGGTGCACCCGCGCGACATAGAAACCGTGCTGGTTACAAACGCGGCAAATTTCACGAAGTCCGCGGATTACCGGGCGCTGGCGCGTGTCCTCGGCCAGGGTTTGCTGACCAGCGAGGGCGACTTCTGGAAGCGTCAGCGCAGCCTCATCCAACCCGCTTTTCACCGACAAAGCATACAGGCTTACGCGGCGGTGATGACCCGGGCCACCGGCCGCATGCTGGATTCATGGAAGGAAAAGGGCGAGAGGAATATTCATGAGGACTTGATGCGCGTGACCCTGGAGATCGTCGCGCAGTGTCTGTTTGGCGCTGAGGTCACCGATGCTGCTGAGCGGGTGGGCAAGGCTATGGAAGTGGTGACGGGAAAATTCATAGTCAACGCAAGTCTGGCTTTGTTGTTTCGATTCGATATTCCTGTTCTCTTCGCTCACCGGGAGTGGCGGGCCATCCGCGAATTGAACGAGATCATCGGCGGCATTATTCAAAAGCGGCGTTCATCCAATCACCCGCGCGAAGACCTCCTGGACATGTTGCTTCGGGCGCGCGACGCGGACGGCAGCCCCATGAGTGACGCGCAACTGCGTGACGAGGCAATGACCCTTTTTCTAGCCGGCCACGAGACCACCGCCATCGCGCTCTCCTGGGCCTGCTACCTGATTGCGCAAAACCCGCCCATCGAGAGGAAGCTCGCGGAAGAACTGCAGGCGGTCCTCGGCAGCCGTGTGCCGACGCCGGAAGACCTCCCGCGACTGCGCTACACGGAAATGGTGCTCAAGGAAGTCATGCGTCTCTACCCGGCGGTGTGGGGCATCGGCCGGAGAGCCGTGGAGGACTGCGAGCTTGGGGGCTACCGGGTGCCGGCCGGATCGAATGTCTTTATTTTGCAGTGGCGCACGCAGCGCGATCCGCGATTTTTTCCCGATCCTGACCGATTCGATCCCGAACGCTGGAGGGAGGACCCGGTCCGTTCCGCAAAGATCCCGCGTTTCGCGTACTTCCCCTTTGGAGGCGGGCCACGGGTTTGTGTTGGCGCAGCGTTCGCGATGATGGAAGCCACGCTTCTGATGGTCATGATTCAACAGAAATATCGTCTCGAGGTTGTCCCAGAACATCCCATCGAGATCTTCGCGTCAGTTACGCTGCGCCCCAAGCATGGCATTCGCGTTACCCTGCAGCGCCGAACGGCAGACGAAGGATAGCTATCTGGGTTTTCCCTATTAAGTTACTCAGGCCGAAGTCATCGGACGTCTGGTTGGGGACGCAACTCATTTGCGGAAGAAATTGCGGAGCAGGAAGCCGAGGTTGGCAGGGCGTTCGGCGAGGCGGCGCATGAAATAAGGGAACCAATCGCGGCCGAAAGGAATGTAGATGCGGACGCGATAGCCATCGTTGACGAGCCGGCGCTGCAGGTCCGTGCGCACTCCATACAACATCTGAAATTCGAAATCGTCCTTGGAAATCTGCTTGGCCGCGGCGTGGCGAATGGTGGCGGCGATCATGCGCGGGTCGTGCGTGGCGATGCCATGGTAGAAGCCGCTGGACAAAAGCATCTGCATTAGGCGGACGAAGTTGGCATCGACGTCCACTTTCCGCGGATAAGCGACGTCGACGGTTTCCTTGTACGCGCCCTTGCACAAACGGATGCGGCAGCCGTAGGTCAATAGCTCAGCGACGTCCTTCTCGCTGCGGTAGAGGTAGGACTGAATGACCGTGCCGATGGCGGGATTCCGGGCGCGAACGCGCTTTACGAGGTCGATGGTGCGCTGCGTGTAAGCAGACCCTTCCATGTCGATGCGCAGAAAATTATCGAAGCTCGCGGCGCGTTCCACGATGGAGCGCACCAGGCCTTCGCAAAATTCGATGTTGATGTCCAGGCCGAGTTGCGTGAGCTTGCCGGAAACGTTGGCGTGCAGCCGTTCCTGAGCGATGCGTTCAAAAATCTCGAGATAGGCGTCGCGGGAATGTTGTGCGTCCGAAATGGTGGCGACGTTTTCGCCGAGGTAATCGAGGCTGGCGTGCATGCCCGCGTCATTGCAATCGCGAGCGGCGGCGACGGCTTCGTCAAGCGTTTCGCCGGCGACGAACCGGCGGGCCATGCGACGCGTGGTGCCATTGGTGGTGACCCAATTGGCGAAGCCTTTGCTTTCGGAAAGCTTGAGCAGCGTCGACCGGAGCATGCAGAATCAATTATGGCAGCGAAGGAAGAACGAAACTAGTCTTTGTGCTCTTCCAGAAACTTTTCAGCATCGATGGCGGCCATGCAGCCGGAGCCAGCGGCCGTGACGGCCTGACGGTAGCGGTGATCTTGCACGTCGCCAGCCACAAACACGCCGGGAACGGTAGTGAGGCTGCCATGCCTTGCCAGCAGGTAGCCGTTGGAGTCCATTTCGAGTTTACCCTTGAAGACGATGGTATTCGGGTCGTGGCCGATGGCGACAAATACGCCGTCGAGCGTAATCTCGCGTCCTTCCTTGGTTTGCGGATTGCGCAGACTGACGCCTTGCACGTGGCCTTGAGGAGCGTGAATCTGCTCCACGGTGTAAGGCGTGACGAACTCGACTTTCTCGTTGGCCCTGGCGCGATCGATCATGATTTTGGAGGCGCGAAAATCGTTCCGGCGGTGAATCAGATGGACTTTGCTGGCGTACCGCGACAGAAAGTTGGCCTCTTCCATGGCCGAATCGCCGCCGCCAACCACCGCGATGGGCTTGCCGCGGAAAAAATAGCCGTCGCACGTCGCACAGGTGGAAACGCCGTGGCCGATCAATTCCCTTTCGCCCTTCAGCCCCAGCAGCCGCGCGGAGGCCCCCGCGGCGACGATCAAAGCCCGCGTTTCGTAGACGTCTTTTCCAGCGATGATCTTGAACGGGCGCTTGCTGACGTCGACTTCGGTTACCGCACCGGCTTTGAACTCCGCTCCGAATCTCTGCGCTTGCTTGCGCATGTTTTCGATGAGCTCCGGCCCCATGATGCCGTCCGGGAACCCGGGATAGTTCTCCACGTGGGTGGTGAGGGAGAGCTGGCCGCCGGGCTCGTGCCCGTCCAAAACGAGCGGTTTGAGGTTCGCGCGCCCGGCGTAAATCGCGGCGGTGAGACCGGCGCAGCCGCTACCGATGATGAGGACGTTGTACATTCAATGTTTCTCCGCCTATTAGATTCAATGCCGTGCCCGCCGGATACAATGGAGCGGGTATTGTAGCATTGCCTCCCCGGCGGTTCGGAACGTAGGCGGCCAAATTGGAGAGCGTTCTTTCCGCTGACAGCATTGACCGGCGCGAGCGCGCGTCGATATAGTCCAAAGGAATATCACGTTGCCCGAGGAGAACGTCGCCATGGATCCGCGCTACCCCATCGGAAAATTTGAGATGCCCGCGGCAGTGACGCCCGCCCGGCGTCAGCAGGCCATCGAAGAGATTGCGACTGCGCCGGCCAAAATGCGCGCCGCCGTGAAAGGCCTGAAGGACGCGCAACTCGACACGCCGTACCGCGAAGGCGGCTGGACGCTGCGCCAGGTCGTACATCACGTTCCCGATAGCCACCTCAATGCGTACGTGCGATTGAAGCTGGCGCTCACCGAGGACAAGCCGACTATCAAACCCTACAACGAAGCGGCCTGGGCCGAACTGGCGGACTCAAGATCGACGCCCATCGAGGTTTCGCAAGCGCTGCTGGATACAGTGCACACGCGTTTTGTCCTACTGTGGCGCTCGTTGAAGCCCTCGGATTTCGCAAGAGTCCTCGTGCACCCGGAGCACGGCGAGCACACCGTGGACTGGCTGCTCTTCCTTTACGAGTGGCACGGGAAGCACCACACCGCGCATATCACGGAGCTTTGCAAGAAAAAGGGCTGGTAGCTCTTCTACAAGCTGGCTAAACAAGATGATTGCCTCGCAGACGTGGGACCCGGAACGCTATGCGCGTAACGCTCGTTTTGTCAGCGATCTCGCCGCCGCCGTGGTCGAATTGCTAAATCCCCGTCCGGGAGAACGCATCCTCGATCTCGGCTGCGGCGACGGAATTCTAACGGCAAAGCTCGCAGCCATTGGATGCAGCGTTATGGGCATTGACGGCAGCAACGCGCAGATTGAAGCGGCTCGCAATCTTGGGCTGGACGCGCGTGTGATGTATGCGGAAGGACTGTCCTTTGACGGTGAGTTTGATGCGGTCTTCAGCAATGCTGCATTGCACTGGATGCGAAACCCCGAGGCAGTGATTTCCGGAGTGTGGCGCGCGCTTCGCCCCAATGGGAGGTTCGTCGCGGAGTTCGGCGGACATGGCTTCGTCGCAAAAATCAAGAAGGCGCTCGTGGACGCGCTTAACCGCCGTGGGCTGGATGGAGAGGCGGCGGTTCCCTGGTACTTTCCGACCGTCGAAGAATATTCTGCGCTGCTGAAGAAAGCCGGCTTTTCCATATCCACAATTGCGCTCATTCCACGTCCCACGCCGCTTCCTGGAGACGTCACGGGCTGGCTGGAAACTTTTGGCGAGAGTTTCACGGCTTGCCTGTCACTCGCGGAACGCTCCGGCTATATCGCTGAAGTGCGTGAAGCCTTGCGTCCTGAGCTTGCGGATGCAGACGGCAAATGGATTGCCGATTATGTGCGATTAAGATTCGCGGCCATAAAACAGGTTTAGATAAAACAGCGATTACGCGATTCCCCTACGCAAGGTGGCGCGCCAAGCTCCGGCTCGTGTACGATGCTGCAGTACAAAAGGAGAGCGCATGAGCCGTCCGGCAGGGACCTACGCTGTTTTTGAAACATCTCAGGGGAACATTGTGGTGCGCTTGTTCGAAAAAGAAGCGCCCAAGACCGTCGCGAATTTCGTCGGGCTTGCCGAAGGCAGCAAAGAATTCACCAATGAAAAGACCGGCCAGAAGGAAAAGCGGCCGTTCTACGACGGACTGATTTTCCATCGCGTAATTCCACAATTCATGATTCAAGGCGGCTGCCCGCTAGGCACCGGGACGGGCGGGCCAGGTTACAAATTCGCGGACGAATTTCATCCCTCGCTGAAGCATTCGAAAGCCGGAAAGCTGTCCATGGCCAATGCCGGGCCGGGAACCAACGGCAGCCAGTTCTTTCTTACCGTGGCGGCGACGCCGTGGCTGGACAACAAGCACGCCATTTTCGGCGAAATCGTCGAAGGGCAGGACGTGGCCGACAAAATTTCGAATGTGCCGCGCGATTCCAGCGACCGCCCAAAAACGCCGGTGTCCATCACGAAGCTGCGCATCGAACGCGTTGCGTAAGCGCGCGCCATGGCCATGCTCACGCCCGAGCGGCTGCTGCGATTCATGATCGAATTGATCTTCGTCTTGCTCGGCGCTTTGTTGGTGTGGCTCGGCCTCGCTGGCCCTCTTTACGGCCGGACCGTCGACCGGCATAGCAACGGGTGGCTGATTCTCAGCGTCGTGCTTACTCTTTGGGGACTGCGCGCGCTCTATAAGCCGGGCCAGTGGTGGCTGCGCTGGCAGAATTGGACGCGCGGGCTTTCGCTCGCGCTTCTGGGCCTCCTGATGCTCGTGATTTCCCGCGTGCCGTTCCTCTGGGTTGGTCCGATGCTGGCGGCCTGCGGCGCCTTGCTGGTACTGCGCGGCGTGATTGCCTCGTTCTTGGTCTTTCGGCCGCGTTAGGAATCTTCTCCCAATCGAGCGGGGCGGCAATTCACAGGCTCTAGCGCTTTCTTGGCTTACCTTCCTTTTTGGTTCGACTATAATCTCCGCAATAGACGGTCCTCCCAGTTTTTGGAAATCCGCCCGGGACCGTCCATCATCTTCATCGAAAAAATAAAGGAGAACGTCCGTGCTGAAAGAATTCAAGGAATTCGCCATGCGTGGCAATGTCATGGATTTGGCGGTCGGCGTCATTATCGGCGCGGCATTCGGAAAAATTGTGACGTCGTTTGTCGAGGATGTGCTTATGCCGCCGATCGGGCAACTGGTTGGCAAGGTCGATTTTTCGAGCTTGTTCATCGGCTTGAGCGGGAAGTCCTATGACACCCTCAAAGCTGCCAAAGAGGCTGGTGTGGCGACGCTAAACTACGGAAACTTTCTGAACAACGTGATTAATTTCGTGATCGTGGCTTTTTGCGTCTTTCTCTTGGTCAAGCAGATTAATCGCTTCGCCGCGAAACCTGCGCCGGCTGCGGCACCGACCACCAAAGACTGCCCGCAGTGTGCGATGACGATACCGCTGGCCGCGAAGCGCTGCGGTCACTGCACAGCGCAGCTCGCCTGACGGAGTGATTCGCGGCTGATAATCGATGATCAGCTCTTGGCAGGAAAAACTGTCGCAGAGATGAGAGACACTCTACGCACGAGCGAACAGTAGGAACTAAAAACTGATTTACTTCAGCTCTTGGAAGCTTTTTTCTTCTGATTAGCTTCCAAATGCGCGCGCAAGCGGTTGACCACCACGTCTTCGTGCCCTTCATCCATTTCTTTTTGCACTTCTTCCAGTGCGAAGTGCACCACGTCGTGATGGTGTATTTCCTGGGGCGCCACGGCGTCACTGAAGCGCAGCCACATCCGGTGCAAAAGATTGACCTCGTTGGCCGTCAAATTGGGCGCATGAGGCCCGAGGACTTTGTAAACCTTGTCCCCATTGGGCAGGTGAATTTCCAAGTTGAATTGCGGCCGCTGGTCGCCGAGCTTCTCCCAGGCGTCGCCGATCAGCCGGGCTTGCTCTTCAGTGCTCTCGTGGGTGGAATGGCCCAGGACGATGGTGCTGGATTTGAGCGAGGTCGCCGCGCGCAGGATACCGTCCGCCAGATTGTTGGCGGCGACGACGGCCAGGCGGATGGATTTACCGCGCTTTTCCGCAAGCGCGAGGGCCTGCGAGAAGAGCTGCTGCTCGATGCTGCCAAAAAGCTGTTCGGCTTCGAGTTCGTATTCGCCGGAGGCCGAGCGGCGCAGCAAGCGCACGTGAAGCACGACGACGTCCCGGCGGCCGGGTTTAACGCGATCGAGCACGTTGCCCAGTTGATAGAGGGCATGGACATTGCTGACCGGCACGAGGATGTTGCCCGGCCGCGCGCCGACCGCCTCGGGCGTCAGCTCCCCTTCCATTTCCAGATGAAACTGGTCCATTTCCACGTGCTTGACGTTGCCACGGGCGTGATGCGTGAATTTTTCCGAAATGGTGAAGACGATAAACAGCACCACGGAGAAAGTCACGCCGGCGATAGTCGCGTCCTTCTTGGTGAACAGGTTTACGACGGCGATCCCGAGCAGCGTCAAGGTGATCAGGCCGAGGCCCAGTGGCACTTCCACTCCAAAAATCGTGAAGTTCAGCGGCACGCGGTACTCGCGATCGCCCGGATGCGTGTAGCGCAAAATGAGCACCGCGAGGCCCTTCATCGCGAAGCTCCAGATCACCCCAAAGGCGTAGAGGTTAGCGAGAAAGGTTACATTCCCGCGGCTGATGATGATGGTGGTGATCTGCAGCAGCGCGACAATGTTGATGATGCGATGCGAAGTGCCGAAGCGGCGATGCGGCTGGCGGAACCAGTCCGCCAGAACGCCGTCTTCGGAAACGCGGTTGAGCACGCCGTTCGAACCGACAATCGCGGTATTCACGGCCCCCGCGAGAATCATTGTGCCGACTACGACGACGAAACCGTGGAAGATGAGCCGTATGAGGAACGGCCCTTCCAGATTCATCGCCAGGCCGCCGATGAGGTTTTCCAGATAGTTCTGGCGCACGTTGTCCGGAATGATCATCACCGCGAAAAACGAAACCAAAGAAGTGAACACAAGGCTGTAAATGAAAATGACCAGGCCGGTCTTCTTCAAGTTGGGAAGCTTGGGATGCTCGATTTCCCGGTAGACCTGCGCGAGGGATTCCTCCCCGCTCATGGCCAGCACGGAATGGCCGAGGCCGATGAAGATGGCAAGGATTCCGGCGAAATGGGCAAAGTGCACGCCGTAGAGCCAGCCCATGGCGTTGGGCTCTAGCTTCAGGTTTCTCGGATGAGGAATCGGGGGAAGCGCAGGATGGCGGAGCCAGACCGTGTAGATGCACCAAGCGATCAGAATGACGACCATGACGGTCGTGACCTGCATAATCCTCATGGCCTTCTGGCTGGATTCGTGGACGCCCTTGATGTTGTACCACCAGAAATAAATGGTGACGAAGATGGCGAATAAAGCGGCGCCGAATCCTGCCGAGATGTGGAGATTCAGGTGGACGTAGTCGAATGTTTCGTTGAACAGGCCCACGATGTATTGGCCGGCAGAAACGCCGCTGATGGGCCCGGTGAGAATGTAATCAAACATCAGCGCGGAGACGCTGAACTTGGCAAGCGTTCCGCCCATCGCTTCCTTGACGACGCGATAGACGCCGCCGCGCACGAACATGCTGCAGCTCTCGACGTAGATGGCGCGCACGGCATACGAAAACAGCATGATGCCGAGGATGAACCACGGCGCGGCCTTGCCGATGTAGCCTTCCGCTTCGCCGCCCGCGTAATACGCGGAAGAAGCAAGATCGTTGAGCACGATCGCCGCGGCACGCCAGAAGGAAATGAAGCTGAGGAGCGCCGTCGTGGCAACAAGAACACGCGGAATACCGTTGCCGCGGCTGCGCGCGGCAGCAGGGCTATTGGGGGTGCTGCTCATGTATGGGTTTCGTTAAATCGCAGATTGAAATGCTCGCACTTTTGGGGCCCTAAGTCTAGCTTGTCGGCGCCGCGAGTCGTCGAAAAGAGCTAGCCCGCAGACACGCGAAAGGCCTTGGCGCATTCGGCGCAAGGGCAAATGTTGCGGAGGTGATCGTAGCTGTAGATGCCGGTGGAGTGGCCGTCGGTAAAGCTGATTTGAATGGCGTAGTTGCCGACTTGCGTGGCGGCCTGGGCGCGCGGCTTGGGCTTGAACATGGGTAGCACGGGCGATGACTTGAATGCGGAGGCTACTTCGCCTAGCGCAGACTTCTTCTCCCGCGCATCGTTGCAAGTGGCGCAGGGACATTCCTCGCGCAAATAAGCAAATTCGTAGTGGCTTGCGTGGCCGTCGGCCCAGGTGACATCCACGCCCGCGCCGCTCGAAACGTGAACCTTGACGCTGGTTGGTTTTTTTCGTGGGTCAAGAGGAGTCGGCATGATTTTAGTGCGGGATTAGCCCTTGGACTTGCCGTCGCAGCAGTCGCCCGGCGGAATGGGATTCCCGTGCGGGCAAGTCTTCGGGTGCCCTAGGAACGTGCAAATGCGCTGGTCCAGCTCCGGGCTGATGATGTGTTCGAACTTGCAGGCTTGTGTATGCGCCTCGGAATCGTCGATGGAAAAAGTGTCCTTAAAGAGCCGTTCGGCGAGGCGGTGCCGGCGGACTACGTCGCGCGCTCGCTGGCTGCCCACGGGAGTAAGCTCCACTTCCCCGTTTTGCATTTGCACCAAGCGTAGATCGGACATGCGCGACAAAATCCGCGTGGCGGGCTCCTCGGTTACCACTGGCAATCGCCCCGATGGGCCAGTGGCATGGAGGCGCTCCGCCCGAGCCGGCTTCCCTTCTTCGCCGCAAGTCCAGATTTGTTCGAGGAGATGATCGAAGCGAATTTCGTCGTCGGTGGAAGTGGGCGTGCAACAGTCCGCCGTGTCGGCGAGAGGACAAGCCAGCGGATGGCCCGGACCATGCTGCGCCGTGTCGAAGTGCAGGTGGCCATGCGCCAGCTCGATGCGGCGGTCGGCTTGGCGAGCGATGTCCGGGTCGTGGGTCACCATCAAGATAGTGTGGCCGGCGTTGTGCAGTTCGCGGAAAATCCGGAGGATGACGGTCTCGTTGGCTTCGTCGAGATTTCCGGTGGGCTCGTCGGCAAGAATGATCTTTGGCTGATTGATCAGCGCTCGCGCGATGGCCACGCGCTGCTGCTCGCCGCCGGAGAGTTGCGCGGGGAGATGCGTCAGGCGGTCGCCGAGGCCCACGCGCTTCAGCGCTTCCCCGGCTTGCTTTTCGTCGGTGACACTATGGAAATACTGCGCGAGCATCACGTTTTCGAGAGCCGTGAGATAGGGTACCAGGTGGAATTGCTGGAAGACGAAGCCGACTTTTTCGGCGCGGTAGCGGACCAGTTCGTTTTCACGAAGTTTCGAAAGATCGACGCCGTCAACAACCACATGTCCTGATGTGAGCGTGTCCAGGCCGCCGAGAATGTTGATCAGCGTGGTTTTCCCGGAACCCGAGGGGCCCATCAGGGCGACCCATTCGCCCTTGTTCACATCGAAGCTGACGCCACCGAGCGCGCACAGCACGCCGTACTGCTTGGTCAAATTTTCGATGACCACTTGCTTCGTCGCGACAGACGCCGGCGCTGGAGCGATAGAACTCACGCTTCACCCCTGAAAACCGATGCCGGGCGAATGCCGGCCAGCCGCCGCAGCGGGAAGGCGCTGAGAATCGCGACGATGATTGTTAGGGCCACGGCTATAGGATACACAATCAGCCGAGGCCGCGCCGCCACGCCAAAAACTGCTTTGCCTAAACCAATCGAAAGAAAAATTCCCGCCGCCGCGCCGATCATGCCGCCCGCGAGCCCAAGCAACGCCGCCTCCGCAAGGAAAAGCCGCAGCACGCGCCGCATTGAGCCGCCAATCGCCTTCATCAACCCTACGTCGTTCCTTCGCTCCATCGCCACGTTGGTCATCGCTGCCATGACGCACAGGGCGGTTAGCATCAGGACAATTTCGACCGTCATGGTAAGTAATCCGCTGATTCGATCGTAAATCTTGGCTTGAGCTTCGGTGAATTCGCGAAGCGGACGGACCTCCAAGTCTGGGAAACGGTGTTGAAGGCTCGCGAGGTACGCATCTTGTTCCGCTGGTTTGCCTCTCAAGTCAAATTGAATGATGCTTACGCGGCCCGGCATGCCTGCCAGCCGCTGGGCAACCCCGAGAGAAGACGTAATTTGATCGTCGCCTGCATCGCCGCGGGACCAAATGAACTTAATGATGCAAGGTTCCTCGTGGCCTTCAGCTCGTAGCACTATGTTGTCACCAACCTTGAGGTTTATTTTTGAAGCTAGTCGGCCACCTGCGAAGCAGATCTGCCGGCTGTCGTATGGCTCTGATTCGCTGGAAGGCGCGGTTCTCCTTTTCGGTGCGTCTATCGGGTCGAGAGCGCGCGTTCCTGTCACGACCGCGCGCACTGGGCTTTGACCGGTCAACTGCGAGGAAATGCGGCAAATCAAGGAAAGATTGGCCTGCGCATTGGACAGCATGCCGCTTTTAGTTAAATGATCGAAGGTAGCCTCGGTAAAAGTTGCGGCATCGCCTCGGGGAAGAATCAAGGCGTTGGGACCGAAGATGCTGAATTCAGTGGTAAGGCGGCGCTTGGCGTCCACTTGAAGGTTGAGGAGAGCCGCAGTTACGGCGGCGCCTGCGCCAAGGGCAAGCAGAATGACGAACAGGCGGCCGCGGTTGGCGCCAAGCAGTCGGCGGATAATCCGCCAGAACATTTGCCGATTGCTGAAGCGAGGTGCCGCCATCACTCACCCCTCAGAATTGGCGCCGGCTCGTAGCGCGAAGCACGGCGCAGTGGAAGGGCGCTGCCAAGAATCGTCACGCCAGCGGCAAGCGCAAGAATCACAAGGAAAACGATTAGGGAAGGCTCGGGCGCCGCGCCAAATATTTTTTCGCCCAGAAGGCGCGCCAAAATAATCCCCAGCGCGTAACCGGCTCCCCCGCCGACCAGCGCGAGCAAAAGTTGTTCTGCCGCCAGCAGAAATCCTACTGTGCCTGAACCTGCGCCGAGGGCCTTCATCAAGCCAATCTCCGTGCGCCGTTCGATCACGGAGGCCGCCGAAGACGCGCCCACAGCCAGCACCGCCGCGAGCAGCGCCGCGCCTGTAACCAGCCACAGCAACATGCGCACTCGCGTGAGAATCGCGCCTTCGCCTTCCGCGACGCGGCGAACCACGCGAACGTCAGCCCCTACCAGGACCTGCCTGATCGAATACGCAATCGAGGAGACATACGGGCTACAAGACCACCGCTCGAATTCGCCGGCATTCATCGTCTTCGGATCGCGCCGCGCAAAGTCATCCTCCGGCTTCGTCAGCGCGCTTACATACAGCTTGCGGTACTGGCCGGGTTTTCCTACGTATTGCTGGACGATCGAGAGTGAGGTGACGACCGCATCGTCTTCCGAGTAGCCGCTTGTAAAGATTCCAGTAACTTTGAGGGACAGCCCATCTGACATTGAAGTGGAAAGGTACAACGGACTGCCGATCATCACGCCATTCCTATCCGCGAACGCTTTCCCCACAATGCATTCCCCCGCTCCGTCCTCAAACCAGGAGCCCTCTACGCGCCACCAGGGACTTGTTTGTTGCAACCCGGTGATGAATTTTCCGCCGTCGGGCAGGGCAACAGGATGGTTTGACCACGTTCCGATCAAGACCGCGTCACCATTCGCTGCGGGCCTAACAAAGGTAGCTGATGCCGGCGACCAGCGAGGAGTGGAGGATGAAACCTTGACTTCAAGAACGGGAGAAAAACCAATGACATTGTTGTGCCAGAAAATTGTTTTCAGCTTGGGCAGGTCCGCTTCAGGAAGGTACGCGCCCGCGTTCACCGGCCGGTAATCCACGCCGCCGATTTCGAGCGGCAGCGAATCCGCCTGCGGCGTGACCAGCAAATTCGCACCTAAGCTGCGAAATTCCTTCGCCAGCCGGTCGCCTACATCCAGTGATACGCTCAGCGCCGCCGTGGCTACTCCCATGCCGAGCGCCAGCGCCGCTCCGGTCAGGAGCTTGTGGCGCGGACGGCGTCCAAAAGAGTCGGCAACAATTCGCAGGAACATAAAATCGTTGGTCGCGTGAGCAATGGGCACGACCTAAAGTGCCGCTACTGAGGAATCTCCTTCGCAGCTTGCGTCAACGACGAAATATCAATCACCAGGTCTCCGCCATCCAAGTGCGACGGCACACCGATCGGATTGCATCCCCCCTGATCGCCAATCGATGGAATGTAAATCGCCGAAGCGCAGTGCCGGCAAATCACGTTTTGCCCATCCTGCCGGTAGCCTTCCGCGCCGCAGATGCGGCAGGCATCCAGCGCCACTCCCCATCCATTGGGCTTCTTGATGATCATGAAACGCATCGAGTGCCCGCCCGCGTTTACGGTGAAAAGATGCATGCTTCCATCCTGAACTTCACCGATCGGCACGCGCACGATATTCCCAACCGCCTCAATTGGCCGCGCCGCGGCCGGCGCCGAGTTCGCCCGTGCATAAATGAAATCCGCCGTCAGCACCAGAATCACCGTGAGCGACGCGATGGCCGCAGCCATCATCCAATTCCGTTGACGCCTGTTCTGCGATTCCAGCAGCCGCTTCTCCGCGTCGTTCAAGGTCTCTTTCCCCAGCTTGGCTTGCGAGGCCGCCTGCCATTCGCGCAGGATCAGCAGCGCCGCCGCGCCGAAAATGAAGACGAAAAAGAACAGCTCGTTCCGTACTATCGGTCCCAGTATCGCCATCTCCGCCTTGCTCGAAGGCAGCCAGCGCGCCTCGCCCAATTCATGCAGCCCGGTAAGCGCCAGCTGAAACGCCACGAGCATCAAGATGACGCTGGTCGCCGCAAAAAAACGATGCAGCGGCACACGCAATGTGCCCTTGAAGAAGAGCAGCCCCACCGCGACCGCCCCCGCAATCCCGGCTATCGTTCCAATCCAAGTCTGCAAGCCCTCGCTGGAAAGCTCCACGGCGCGCAAAATCAGCGCTAGCTCCGCGCCCTCGCGCAGAACCATCAGGAAAACGAAAAGAAAAATCCCCCAGCCGGCCGCGCTTCCCGCCTTTTCCGCGTAGGCTTCCACTTTGGCCTCAATCTCTTTTTTCAGGTGGCGCGCAACGCGATTCATCCATACGATCATCGTAACAACGAAGACCGCTGCAATCAGGAGCATCAGCCCCTCGAAGCCGTCCTCGCTGATGCGCCAGCGCTCCAGCGCCACGGCCACTCCCAGGCTGAGCGCGGCGGCCGCTGCCACGCCGTACCAGACGAAGCGCGACAGATGCTGGCGGCCCGTGCGCGAAAGATAGACAAGAATGATGCCGACGACGAGAGAAGCTTCCACGCCTTCACGAAGCGCAATAAGTAGAGCCGAGAGCACGAAATCTCCAGTTGTTAGTAATTTGCAACTGCAATTTAAGTGTACCGCACTGAGAGACTTCCGTCAACCGGACCAGCTTGGTCCTATTTGCCATCCCCAGTTAGGTTATCCTCTTTGATGCTCATGCGCACCCTTCGCCTAAGCACTTCCTTGCTCGTGTCGATGCTGCTTTGCCAGCAGCTTCCTACGCAGGCGCAGGCACCATCGCAGCTCCAGGACATGACGCCGCACCCCGATCCCAAACGTGCGCAAAAAGCTGCCGAACGGGGCGGCAAAGCCGAAGCAGCGTGGCGCTTCGATGAAGCCCTGGCCGCCTACGACGAAGCCGCGCGCTACGCCCCGCAGGATGCCGCCATCGTCGAACGAGGCGCCGCGCTGCGCTCCAAGCTGGTTCGCGCTTATGTCGAGGCCGCGGAACGTGATGCCCTCGCGGGCCACTTGAACCAGGCCACCGAGGAATTGGCAACGGCGCTCCAAGTCGATCCCGGAAACACTACCGTCCAAGAGCGCCTCGCTCAACTCAAGGCCATGGACGACGAGCCCCGCGCAAAGCCCAAGTCCGGAATCTCCGGCATGCCGAAGCTCCAACCGCAACCCGGAAAGCGCAACCTCAACCTGCGCGGCGATACCAGGACCGCCTACGAACAACTGGCAAGTCTTTTCGGCGTCAAAGCAACCTTCGATCCCGACCTCCCTGCCAAAAACATTCACCTGCAGGTGGACGCCGTGGATTTCCCCACTGCCATGGCACTCCTCGGTTCGCAATCGGCGACCTTTTGGCTCCCCCTGAATCCCACGTTGATGTTTATCGCTCCGGACACGCCGGAAAAGCGGCGGCAGTACGCTCAGGAGGCGGAGCAGACCTTTATTCTGTCGGCAGCCGTCGGCCCCGAAGACGTGACCGAGATGCTGCGCGTCCTGCGCGACATCACCGGAGGAACGCGTATCGATATCGACACGCGCAGCCGTACCATCACCATGCGCGACACGCCGGAGCGGCTTGCCCTGGCCGGCGAATTGATCGAACAACTCGAAAAGGCCCGCGGCGAAGTCATGCTGGAAATCGAGCTCCTCGAAGTCGACCGCAATAAAGCACGCGCTCTCGGCATTACGCCCCCCGCTTCCGAGCAGCTCATCGGTCTGAGCACCAGCGACATCAATAAACTCAAGGCGTCCACCACACTGACCAATCTACTCACCAATATTCAACAAGTCTTCGCCGCGAGGGGATTCTCCGGCATCCCCGCCGTTATACCCATTGGCGGCGGCCTTTCCACCTTTCTCCTCACGCTTCCCACCCTCACCGCCAATTTCTCCGATACTCTCTCGCTGGTTCAGAGCGGGCGCCAGGTGCTGTTGCGCGCGCAAGACGGAAAGCCGGCCAGCTTTTTCGTCGGCGATCGCTTTCCGATCACGCTTTCATTGCTTTCCGGAAATCTGGGAAACGGCGCCGCAGCGGCGGGGCTGCCAGGCTCCACGATTTTCCCGGAGACCAGCATCGCTGTTGGCAAGAATCCTTCCGCCCTGGTGGCCAACAACTTTACCGGCGGCAGTCTTCCCGATCTGGCCGTCGTTTTTGACAATCCCTTCGACCCCGCCAATCCCGGTGCCAACACATTTGCCATTTTGCAGAATCAGGACAATGGAAATTTCGCTCAACTGACGCCATCGCCGATCACTCTGAGCGCCAAGGAAACCGGCCAGGTCGCCATAGCTACCGGCGTGTTCCGCAACACCAACACCAAATGCCCCACCTCCCAGCCGCCGGATGTGGTCCTCGTGAATTCGACTTCGAACAATATTTCCGTGCTGCTGGGCGATGGTGATGCCAACTGCAAACCCACCGGGTTTTTTACGGAAGCGCCGGGATCCCCGATCGCCGTCGGTACCAGCACCAATCTCGCCAACAACCCCAGCTCCGTAGTCGTCGCTGATTTCAACGGTGACGGTTTTCTGGACATTGCTGTTGCCAATCAAGGCGACAATTCCATCTCGCTTTTCCGTGGAAACGGAGATGGCACCTTTAAGGAGCTTCCAGGTTCTCCCTTCAAGCTGACGAATACCACCACGATTTCGGAGACTGCTCCTATCGCGATGGTCAGCGGAAATTTCCGGAACAAAACCAACCCCATCAATAACGCCGCCGAAGTGGACCTTGCGGTCGTCAATCAAACCTCGCACAACGTATCCATTCTGCTGAGTTCTGTTGATAGCAATCTGAACGTGACTTTCACCGAAGCCCCGAACTCGCCTATCTCAGTGGGCACGACTCCCGTGGCGATCGCCACGGGAGATTTGAATGCTGATGGTGTGCCGGATATCGCCGTCGTGAACCAGGGCGACAACACGGTCTCAGTTTTGCTAGGAAGTGCCAATCTGGACGGCACGTTCGCAGCGGCGACGGGTTCTCCGCTGCCAACCGCTTCGACTCCCGCCGGCATCGTGATCGCCAATTTTGCAAACGGCGCCGTCCCGGACATTGCTGTCACGAACAAGGCTTCTAATACGCTGGGCGTTTATCTCGGTCTTGGAAGTGGCACTTTCGCCTCGCGCATCGAACTTAACACCCCTGCGCAGCCCTCCGCGGTGATCGCCTCCGTATTAACGAGCAGCGGACTTCCCGACGCCGCTTTGGTTTCTCAAGACCCAACTACCCCCAACCAGGGCGAAGTCACCGTGATTCAGGATTCTACCAGTTTTGCCAATAGCACCGCCAACGGCGCGGCGCAAACGCCCTATCCGGGCTCGGAATACGTCGATCTCGGCGTGAAGATAAAGGCTACGCCCACGCTTCATCCCAATAACGAAGTAACTCTGGCGCTCGAATTCGAAATCCGCGCGTTAGAGGGGTCCAACGTGAATGGGATTCCCGTCATCTCCAATCGCACGCTGGCGCAAACCGTGCGCGTCAAACAGGACGAACCGACCCTGATCGGCGGTCTTACGGATGTGGAGCAAACTCGCTCCATCACCGGCCTCCCGGGGTTCGCGGAAATTCCGGTGGGGGGATACGTGTTCGGCGGGCGGAACAATTCGTTCCAGGATACAGAACTCCTGATTCTCGTCACTCCGCGAAAACTGCGCCTGGCGGATCATCTTACGCGCACGATTTTCGCCGGTCGCGGCGAACCCGGAAGCCGCGGCGCCGCCGGCCCGGGGACTCTGCAATCGCCCGGAACACCACCTCAGCCCTGAGTCCGGGGGCGATAGAATCCCAGGCTCATCTCTCTCGCGATCTGAATTCTGCAGGGAAACGATTCTGCGCTTGATCGTGGAAACCTACGGCAGAGCTTCGAATACTACGATCGGCTGGTAAGTCCGCGGCACGACGGCTTCTGCAATAGCGATAAGTTTATCCTGCTGGCTGAATACGCGCAGCCGCGGCGGCTTCCGTTCACCACCATCGAGTTCCGTCGTCGCCCCGGGAGGCGGCTCAACGCGGCCCGGCTGAAGTTGCGCCAGCGTGATATTGAATTTCGTGCCGTGACGCACGCGCTTTTCGACCACCGGTAAAACGTTAACCCGCGGAAAATCACTGAGCAGGCTTTCCAGGGGGATCAGGCGGTCCGCGAATTTCCCGGCTCGCTTGGCTTCCGCAAGATCTTCGAGCGTGATCGCTTGCTCCTGCGAAAATTCCCCCACCGCCGTGCGCGTAATTTCCGCCAGGTGCGCGCCGCACCCCAGCTTCTCCCCCATCTCATGCGCCAGCGAACGGATGTACGTTCCGGAGGAGCACTCGATGACGAAACGCGCGATGCTGCCCTCGATCTCTCTGAGGTTATATTCGTAAATCTCGACTTCCACGGCCTTCAGCTCGACGGCCTGTTTCTTGCGCGCCAGCTCGTACGCTGGGCGCCCTTTTATTTTCTTCGCGGAAAACGCCGGCGGCATCTGCGCGAACCGTCCAATGCGCCCGGCGGCAAAGTTCTCCAGCGTTGCTCTGTCCAGCGCTGGGGCTGTGTCCTGCCCCTGCGCCTCGCCATCGGAATCGTACGTGTCCGTCGCGAAGCCGAAGCGGAAGCCCGCCTCATACCGCTTGCGGCGCCCGGCGTAGAACCGCACCAGTCGCGTCGCCCGGCCAAGCAGCAGTACCAGAACGCCCGTCGCCAGCGGATCAAGCGTCCCCAGGTGCCCGATCTGCCGGAAGCCCGCCAAATGACGCACCGCGTCCACTACGTCGTGCGACGTTTTCCCCTTCGGTTTGTTGATGACGAGCGCGCCGTCGTTCGGCGCCGGCTGTGGTTGTCGTGGCATTCTTGAAGTCAAGGCTCTTACTTACGACCAGGCTTTAGGGACTGAAAACTCTCACGCGGCGGGCGGATTGTCCTTCTTCATTTCCTTCAGCAGCCGCTCGATCCGTTCCACGTGCTCCTGCGAAAGATCCAGCGTGAAGTGCAATTCCGGCACGCGCCGCAGTTGCAGCCGCTCGACCAGTTCCCGCCGGATGTACCCCGCAGCATGTTCCAGCGCCTTGATCGCATCGGCCTGCTCCTTGTTCGTCCCCTTCACGCTGATGAACACGCGAGCATGCTTCATATCCGGCTGCACGCGCACTTCGCTCGCCACCACGCTCACTTCCAGCCGCGGGTCTTTCAACTCCCCCGCCAGCATAGCGTTGACTTCGTGCGCGATCTCCTCGCCCACGCGTTCGTGCCGGTGATTCGCTGGACTCATCGCCGTCCTTGAAACACTCCCTAAACGATCTCGATCGCTTGATTGATTAAAAAGGACCCCAGGATGCGGTCCGCCTCGTCTAAAACCTTCTGCAGCACTTCCCTCAAATGTTTCTCTTCATTCGAAATCGTCACGATCCCCACCACTGACCTCTGCCACGTGTCGTGATGCTCCAGCTCCGCCACGGCCACGTTGAAATCCCGCCGCAGCTTATCTTTCAAGCTGCGCAGTACCTGCCGCTTGTCCTTCAGCGATTGCGCGTCCGGGATGTGCAGCTCGAGGGTGAGCAAACCGACCGGCATGAGCGGCTCCGGGGGACAGCTTGGCGGATTATTTCTTGCCGGCGGGCCCGCCGCCCTGTCCGGCGGCTTCCGCGGCGCTCATCTTGCTGACGCTGAAGCATTCCAGGACGTCGCCGACCTTGATGTCGTTGAAATTGGCGACACCCGCGCCGCATTCGAATCCCGTGCGCACTTCGCTGGCATCATCCTTGAAGCGTTTCAGCGAGTTGAGCTTTGACGTATAGATCACCGCGCCCTCGCGCAGCACGCGCACCTGCGCGTCGCGCTTCAGGATGCCGTCGACCACGTAGCAGCCTGCAATCGTCCCCGCGCCTTTGACGCGGAACGTGTTCCGCACTTCCGCCCGGCCCAGGTACGTTTCCGTGACTACCGGCTCGAGTAAGCCTTCCATGGCCTTCTTCAGCTCATCGGAAACTTCGTAGATGATCGTGTGCGTGCGGATGTCTACGTGTTCTTGTTGCGCCAGGTCCAGCGCTTTGCGGTCCGGCCGCACCCCGAACGCAATCACGATCGCGCCGGATGCGGAAGCCAGCAGCACGTCATTTTCCGTGACCGCGCCGACGCCCGAACCGATAATCTTCAGCTTCACCTGGTCCGTCGACAGCTTCGGCAACATTTCGCTGAGCACTTCCACCGAGCCTTGCACGTCGCCCTTGATCACAATTCCCAATTCCTTGACGTCGCCGGCCTTCAGTTGCTCGTGCAACTGGTCCAGCGTGATGCGCGACCCGCTGATGCGTGCCATCGCCGCGTCGCGCTGCTTGCCCTGGCGGTACTCCACGACGTGCCGCGCCTTGGCTTCGTCGGTGACCTGAAACAGGTCGCCTGCGTCCGGAACGCCCTGCAATCCCAGCACTTCCACCGGCGTGGACGGCGGCGCGTCTTTCACCACGCGCCCGCGATCGTCAAACATCGCGCGCACTTTGCCGAACACCGAACCGCAGATGAAAAAGTCCCCGGAGTTCAGCGTCCCGTTCTGTATCAAGATCGTGGCCACCGGGCCGCGTCCCTTGTCCACGCGCGATTCCAGCACCGTGCCCGTCGCCGGCGCGTCCGGGTTGGCCTTCAGTTCCCGCAAATCCGCGACCAGCAAAATCGTTTCCAGCAGCTTCTCGATTCCGATTTTCTTTTTCGCAGACACTTCCACGAATTCCGTGTCCCCGCCCCACTCCGCGGGCATCAAGGCGGCTTCCGTCAGTTGCCGCTTCACGCGCTCCAGTTGCGCTTCCGGCTTGTCGATCTTGTTAATCGCCACGATAATGGGCACCTTGGCGGCGCGTGCGTGGTCGATCGCTTCTTTTGTTTGCGGCATAACACCGTCGTCCGCGGCCACCACCAGCACCACGATATCGGTAACCTTCGCGCCCCGCGCGCGCATGCGCGTAAACGCTTCGTGACCCGGCGTATCCACGAACACGACGGCGCGCCCGTTGACCACCACCTTGTAGGCGCCAATGTGTTGCGTGATCCCGCCCGCTTCGCCCGCCGCAACATCCGCTTCCCGAATGGCATCCAGCAAACTCGTCTTGCCGTGATCGACGTGCCCCATTACCGTCACCACCGGCGGCCGCGGCTTCAAACTTTCCTTGGTCTCTTCCTTGGCAACTTCCAGCACCATCTCTTCTTCCAGAGAGACTACGTTCACTACTCCGCTGAACGATTCGGCGAGTGTCGTGGCCGTCGGCACGTCCAGCGCTTGGTTGATGCTGGCGAAGACGCCCCGGTCGAGCAGGTTCTTCAAGAGGTCCTTGGCGCGCACATCCAGCTTTTCCGCCAATTCGCGAATGGTGATGCCTTCGGTAATCGTCACGTCGCGCGGCGGACGCGGCTCCGGCGGCGCGATGACGGCGGCGGCGGCGCTGCGGCCCGCTCCCGGACGCTGCCGCGTCGGGTGCAGCTTGCGCTCGCCTTCCTGTTCGCGCTTGTCCAGAACCGGACGCTGCCGCTGCGGCGGCTTGCGCGTGTAAAGCGGCTTGCCCGGCTCCGCCTTCGGCGGCAATTTCTCCGGAAACGGCGGCAACATTCCCGGACGCCCGGGTGCGCGCGGACCGGGACGAGTTCCCGTAGGCATCGGACCGCGACGCTGCTCAAAAGGCCGCGATTGCGGGCCACCCGGACCGCCGGCGGGGCCACCGGATCGCGATGGGAATGTCCTTCCTTGCCCGGGTTGCTGCGGACGCATCGGCTGCCCTGGCCGCGGGCCGCTCGAACGCGTTTCTCGGGAGGCGTCCGGCAGAGGTCCGCGATTCCCTGTAGGCATCGGACCGCGATTCCCGCTCGGTAACGGCCGCGCCGGAGCCCCTGCTCTGGCTGGCGCGCCGGGACGCGCGGAAGTGGCGCCGGGTGCGGAGGCTGCGGGACGCATGGCAGAAGGCTGCGTGCCGGGGGGCACCCCAGGTCTCGGAGGCACTGCGGGCCGTGCGGGTCTTGTCGCTGAAGGCGCAGCCGGACGAATCGGAGTTGCTGCTGGCGCTGGCACAGTCGTTGCCGGTGCCTTCACGGCTGGATGCGCCGCTAGGGGTGCCGGAGCCGGCGCCTTGGGCGCGGCTGGTGCAGCCGCCGGCACTTCCGGCGCGGTCGGCTTCGCCACTGGTGCCGAGGGAGCCGCCGGTGCACTCGGTTTCGCAACAGCAGGCGCGGCGCTCGCTTGCGGAGGCGCCACCGGAGCGGCTGGCCTCATCCGCGCAGCCTTCGCAGCCGCGTCCTTCGCTTCTTTTTCCGCTTTGGCAGCCGCTTCTGCGTGCGCTTCCTCTTCAGCCGCTCCCAGAATCTTCTTGCGCACCTTTTCGGCGACGTCCGCGGGGATCGAGCTCGAGTGCGTCTTCTTTTCTGTGACGCCATACCCGGCTAACAGGTCAATAATGGCTTTGGCCTTGACCTCGAGTTCGCGGGCCAGTTCATTGATTCGGACTTGATTTACGTCGGTCATGCGCTCCATTCGTGACTAAGACTACGACTTCGCCTCTTCCGCCTTCGCCTCATCGCTTTCACCGCTGGCCGGCGCGGCCTCTGCGGTCGCCTCTGCCGTGGCTTCTGAATCCGCATTTGCTTCGGCGGGAGCCTCTTCCACAGCGCTAGCTGCCTCGGAATTTTCCACCGTCTCCGCCGCCGCACCCTCGGCTGCCGCTTCAGCAGCAGCTTCTCCTTCTTCCGCTGGAGCTTCCCCGCCCGCCGCAACTTCGCCAGTGGCCGCAGCTGATTCGGTGCCGCCCTCATAAAAGCGATTCACCGCCTGATAAATCTTGTCCACCATCTTTTCGCCGATGCCCGGAATTTCCATCAACTGTTCCGGCGTCATTCCGGCGAGTTTCTCGACGGAGTTGATCCCCGCTGCTTCAATCTTCTCGATGGTCTTCGCGCCCACGCCCGCTAGCGACGTCAGGGGCGTCGCCGGAGCGGTCAGCGCGGTCATCTGCTCTTCGATTTCCTGCCGCTTTTCTTCCTCGCTCTTGATGTCGATGTCCCAGCCAATCAGCTTGCTCGCCAGCCGGACGTTCTGCCCCTTCTTGCCGATGGCCAGCGAAAGCTGCGAGTCCTCGACGATCACTTCCAGCTTCTTGCTCTCCGGATCGACGATCTGCACGCGCGTCACTTTCGCCGGGCTCAGCGCCTTCTGCGCGAAAGCCACCGTCTCTTCGCTGTACGGGATAATGTCGATCTTCTCACCGCGCAGCTCGCGGATGATCGACTGCACGCGCATGCCCTTCATTCCCACGCACGCGCCCACCGGGTCCACGTCCTTGTCGCGGCTCATCACCGCCACCTTGGTGCGCTCGCCCGCTTCCCGCGCCGCAAACCGGATCTGCACCGTCCCGTCATAAATTTCCGGCACTTCCATCTCGAACAATCTCTGCACCAGGCTCGCATCCGCCCGCGAAACGATCACCTGCGGCCCCTTCGCCGCGCGGTCCACCATCTTGATGACCACCCGCAGCCGCTCCCCGATGTTGTACGTTTCCAGCTTCGACTGCTCGCGCTTCGGCAGCCGCGCTTCCGTCCGCCCCATGTCCACGATCAGGTCCGGACCCTCCGCGCGCTTCACGATCACCGTCACCATCTCGCCCACGCGCGTGTGGTACTCGTTGTAAATCGTGTCGCGCTCCGCTTCGCGCACCTTCTGCAAAATCACCTGCTTGGCCGTCTGCGCTGCAATCCGCCCCAGCACGTCCGTCGGTTTCGCCGCCGTAATCTCCGTGCCCACTTCCGCCGCCGGATTCTTTTTCTTCGCTTCCGCCAGGCTGATCTCTTTCTTCGGGTCGGTCACTTCCTCGACCACCATGTGTACCGAGTACACGTCCACCTGCCCCGTTTCCGCATTGAACTTCGCGCGCAGGTCTTCTTCCGTCTTGTAAAACTTCCGCGCCGCCACCACCATGGCATCCTCGATCGCCGACACCACCACTTCCGGCTCGATGTGCTTCTCGCGGCTCAGCATCTCAATCTGTTGGTAGAGCAAATTCGCCATGTCTCGTCCCTAAAGTTCCTCGGCCTCTCTTCTCTGTGTCCTCAGTGTCCTCTGCGTTCTTTGCGCCGGCGTTTACCCCGACCCGGTCGGGGTGTTAAATCCTCTTTCTGTCAACTGTTAACTGTCGACTGTCAACTTTCTTTTCTTTTAAAACTCCACCACCAAATTCGCCTTCCGAATCGCCTCCAGCGGCACCTCCACCATCCGCGCTTCCTTCCCCTTCAACTCCACGCGGACTTTCCCATCCGCAAATCCCGCCAGCCGCCCCTCAAAAAACTTCGCCTCGCCCACCGGCTCGCTGGTCGAAATCTTCGCCAGCCGCCCCCGAAACCGCTCGAAATCCGCCGCCTTCGTCAGCGCCCGGTCCATCCCCGGCGAACTCACCTCCAGCGTATACCCCGCGGCGCCGGGAATCAGGTCCTCAACGTCCAGGATCACGCTCAATTGCTGGCTGACGCGCTCGCAATCCGAATGGCTTATCTTGGGATAGGGGTCATGCACCACGTCAGGCACCCCCATCGCCCCCGCCGCATCGCTTACTTGCCCTGAGTCCGTCCGAAGGGCTTGCCCTGAGTCCTCCCGAAGGGTCGTCGCCGCTACCGGCTTCGCAATCCGGTCGATGTACACCCGCAGGAACCGCTGCTTGCCGACTTTCCATTCGACATCAACGACTTCCAGCCCTTCCGAACGCGCCACCCGCTCGGCAGCGCCGCGGATTTTCTCCAAATCCACGTAGAGACTCCCCGACCGTAGCCGGTCCGCACTACACTCCAACCGGCCCCAACAAAAAAGTGGGCTTGCAGCCCACTCATCGTGCGACCCGCTTCAGAGCGAAATCAGAGTATATTCCCGCTGCACGGTAAATGCAAGATACGGGGTGTGTAGGCACGTCCTAGTCTGTAGTGTCCGCATGTAACACTCGATTGCGAAAATATTCTTCTCCTTTCAATTCTGTGTCAATCTTTCACAACAAGTTTCGGGTGCTCTCCCATGCATAGTGGCCATATCGCGCATCGCATCCCTCGACACGCGAAGTTTTCTCTCGTGAGCAGCCGACGCTTCGCCAGCTTCATTCTCTTTCTTCTTGTCGTCTTTTTTCCTCTCTCGGCAAAGCCCACTTCCTCCGATCGCGCCCCCATCGTTGAAGCACTCGGATGGGTGCGCCACGCTCCTGGCGGCGCCATCCAATTCGATTACGTCATGACCGCTCGTATTCGCTTGCTATTTTTCTGGGCCGGCAAAGACGACGTCGGCGGCGGCTTCATTCGCAGGGGAATTTCCAAGGACGATCCGCGCCAGGAGCTCCTTCAAGTCCTCTTCGGCTCCGATCCCGCCAAAGCGCCCCGCTCCATCAATCGGTGGGGAGCCGGCACCGAAGTCGTTTGGCACAAAGACGCCGTCGTGAACCCCGCCACCACCGATGACGTCGTCTCCAGCGCCTTTTTTGGTTTCATGAAATCCTCGAAAGGGAAATCCGTCTCCGAGATGCAGGAAGAGCTCAAGAAGGAGAAGGCTGGCGGCGAGCACCAGTTCACCGGCATTCTCAGCCGCGTTGACGCCGGGCACGCCATCTCCCTCACCGTGCCGCTGGCTTCCGACATCGATTACAACCTCCATCAGTACGCGGAAGCGGAACCGCTCATGCTGGAGAAACTAAGCTCCTCGGAACGCCCCGCGCGCACCCTCGAGAGCACCGCGGGATGTTCCCGCGCCGGCGAATTCCTCGGCACCGTTTCGCAATTGCTGGACTCCGCTTTGCAGGACCGCAGCAAACCGCTTTCGCTTTGCTATGTCTACGACGCACAGGTCGACACCCTGAAAATCGAGCACGCCGCCTTACTGCCCAAGCTGGAAGTAAAAGTGAACACCGCCAAGGGCGAAGCGCTGACCAACCGCACCTACGAAGATCTTCTCCAAACCGATTTCGTCTCCACGAATCAAGCCACCGGAAAGCGCGTCTACTTTTCCATTTTCGTCGGCACCCACGGCGACCTCCGCGGCGTCCCCGTTCAAATTCGCTACCAACCCAACTGGTGGTTCCAGGTCGTCCTGAATCTCCTCCCCAAACCCGCCCCGCAGTCCACCCCAACCGCTTCCTCGTAGCGGCAGGCTTTAGCCTGCCATCTTTGCTGTCTGTAGTGGCGGGTCTTCAGACCCGTGTTTGTGTAGGGGCGGGGCTTGCCCCGCCCGCTCCTCGAATCTATTCTTGACCCACGCCGAGTACGGCAAGGAAGGATGGAAAGAATGAGCACTCTCACCGCCAGCCCGGAATACATCGAGCTTCTCAAGAAATTCCCTCCCCGCGTGATTCGCACCGAGAAGGAAAACGAAGCTTGCACAGAGCTTCTTTATGAACTGGACCGCCGCAGCAAGAAGCTGACCTCTGCCGAAAAGGAGCTTGCCGAACTCTTGACCCTCTTGATCGAGGATTTCGAAGACCGCCACTACCAGCTTCCTCGCGCCAAGCCTCTCGAAGTCGTCCAATTCCTCATGGACCAGCACGGCCTCCTGCAGAAAGACCTCGCCGACGTCTTCGGCACCCCCAGCATTGTCTCCGAAGTCCTCGGCGGCAAGCGCGAACTCAACAAGGACCACATCAAACGCCTCAGCCGCCGCTTCCACGTTTCCCCAGAACTCTTTTTCTAGCTCTTCCTCCAGCGTCGGGTACGCCCTTGGCTGTGTAGAGGCGCGCTTCAGTTTACCCAGAGGAACGAAGGGCGCGTCCCTCCGCGCATTCGCGCCTTCTGCGGTCCGGCTCCTGTCGGACAGGCCCGTGGTTGTGCAGCACCGTGCCTTTAGACCCGCAAATAAAGAAGGCCGGCGGAACTGCGCCGGCCCTCTTCGGTTGAAATTGGTGGCCCGGGATTCTATGAATCCCGGGTTGGCTGCTTACTTGTCTCCGAGCTGGATTTTCGGATTCGATGACTGGGTATCCATGATGACTGCCTTCGTCGGCGAAATGACGTAGAAGACCGTCTGGCAAGTTGTCGTAGTTGCTGAAATTGTGCAACTCGTTCCGCTCGCCGGGATCATGCCCAAGCCCGTCGAGTCAATGGAGTAGTTGAAAGTCTGTGTCTGATCCAGGTTCTGACCACCGCTGCCGTTCTGATCATCGATTACGTTGATGGTCGTCGTAAGGGGGGCGAACGTCGCCACGCCCAAGTTCTCGCTGGAGTTGGCGAGTACGGGCTCAATAGTTCCAAAGGCGTAAGTCCCGGTTGCGGAAGCATTCGTGAACGGGCCGCCGGTCTGGGATTGGAAGAAGCCGGTGTCAACGGTGTTGCCTGTGCCCACTGCGAATGCCTGGTTCGGGCTCACGAGGTAGAAGATTGGCCCGCCGCCGCCTCCGCCGCCAGACACGATCATTCGTCCTGACGAGGCAACAGAGTATGTTATTCCCGCACCGATGCTCTTTGACTGGAAGCTGCCGCCGTCGTTCCTCAATTGGTTCCCGGTGATGCTGTTGCCCGAGGCGGTGAGGAGGAGAAGAGTCGTGCGACTTACCGGACCTGTCCCGTTCGTCGGGTTCAGCCCCGACTGGTAGCCAACGTAGGCGCCGGAGAGCGGGTTAACGGCGAAGGGCGTGCCGGACTGTAGCAGCGCCTGGCCTGCAAGGATGGTGTTGGTGGTTTGCGGGTCGCTGGTCATAAACAGCGCTTCGCTCGAAGAGACAACGTACAGCACATCGTGGAAGGTGCCGGCGACGCCGGTTACCGTGATGGCCAGGGTTCCTCGGCCGTTAGATGAGACAGTGTACGTGCCGCCGCTGATGGTAATGGGGCTAGCCGGCCAGTTGGTGTTCGCCGCGCTCCCATCGAGGGTTCCGTTCTGGTTGAAATCCTCAGATCCGCCAGTAACGCCGCCACTGCCATTGAAGCTAAGTTCGCCCACAACCCCGAACCTGCCTCCAGCAACACCTCCGCTAACAACGTTAGCATTCTGGATAGAGGAGGCGCCGAACGCGTAGGAGCCAGTGACCGTCGCGGCGGTGAAGGAGCCGCTACTCTGCTTGCGCAGCACGCCTGCCGTGAACGGACCTGTGGTGTCGAAGTCAATCACGTGCCCCGTGGAGGCCACGCCGCCGGCGATGTTGCCAAGCGAGAAGCGGTAGTTCTGCGTGCCCGCGGAGGTGGTGATCACCATGCAGCCGCGCTGATCGGAAGTGACGCGATAGGAGGACGAAGCTGAGGTTACAGACAGGTTCGTCTGCACGCCGGAGTTAAGGTTCATGTCCATGGCGCCTGCGGTGATCCCGCCACTGCCGTTGAAGGTAAGCACGCCGCCGACCAGGGCAGGATTGCCGGAGTTGTCGAAGCCCTTGAGCAGGAAGGCATAGCTTCCGTTCAAGAACGCTTCGCTGCCCCCCAGCGCCGGGCCACAAGCTGCCGCCGCGCTGACGGTGATGCTGAGACTCGCGTTGGCGGTGTGATTCGGCGTGGCGGAGTCGGTGACCGTCACGGTGAAATTGAACGGGCTCCCCGTCGCCGTTGTGGGCGTGCCGCTGATTACACCAGAAGTGCTGATGCTCAAGCCAGGGGGCAGAGTGCCACCGGTTTGGAGCCAGGTATATGGCGGAATGCCGCCCGTGGCAGACAGGTTCACGTTATTCGGATAAGCGGTGTTGACCGTGCCGCTGGGCAGTGAGCCTGACGTCGTAGTAACCGTTAGCGTTGCGACGGTGATGGTGATGCTGAAGTTCGCCGAAGTGGTCTGCTGCGGACTGGTGGCATCCGTGACCGTGACGGTGACGTTGAACGTACCGCCAGAGCCTCCTGGCGTGCCAGAAATGGTGCCTGATGCGGGATCAATGCCGAGCCCAGGCGGTAGCGAGGAGCCGGCCTGAGCCGCCCAAGACCAAGCATAGGGTGTGGTGCCGCCAGTGGCTGCCACCGGCGCGCTATACGAGCTACCCACAACGCCATTGGGTAGCGATGCAGTCGTAATCGAGAGCGCAGCAACCACCGTGATGCTGAGCGCTTTGGTAGCGGTCTGCGCGGTCGGCGTTGAGGAATCCGTCGCCTTGACCGTGAAACTGGTTGTGCCCGTGGCGTTCGGCGTACCTGTAATGGCGCCGCTCGCGCTTAGGGTCGCCCAAGCTGGCGGCGAGCCAGAAGAAATGCTCCAAGTTACGGGTGGATTGCCACCGGCGCTTTGCAGTTGCGCATTGCTGTAGCTTTGGCCCACGACGCCGTTCGGCAAGCCAGTTGTCACCACCGACAGTGGCGCTGTCGCAATGGAAATGCTCAGCGCCTGCGTGGCGGTCTGTTTAGGCGTGCCTGAATCTGCGGCTTGCACAGTGAAATTGAAGGGACTGCCCGTGGCACTCGTGGGCGTGCCGGAAATGACGCCGGTGCCCGGAGCCAACGACAGCCCAAGTGGCAGTGCGCCTGCTGTGACACTCCAGGTGATGGGTGCAATGCCGCCATTGTTGGTCTGCAAAGGTTGACTATACGCAGTACCGACGATGCCGCTGGGCAACGACGTGGTGTTGATCGCCAGCTTTGGTGTGATGGTCACCGTGAAAGCCACTGTGGCCGTCTGCGCCGGCACGCCGGAGTCGGTTGCCGTAATGGAGAAGTTAAACGTGTTCGCCGTCGTGGGAGTTCCGGCGAGGACACCAGCGGTAGTGAGAGTCAGACCGCCCGGAAGCGTGCCACCTGTCTGTGCCCAAGTTACCGCGCCCGTGCCGCCGCTCGAAGCCATCGTCACACTGTAGGGAGTGGTGACGGAACCCGTGGGCAGCGCAGCAGGAGTGGTGATCACCAATTGCTGGATGATCGTAATGGTGAACGCCTTCGTCACTTTTTGCTGCGGCGTGCCGGAATCGGCCGCTTGCACGGTGAAGGTGAATGTCCCTGCGGTCGTCGGTGTGCCGGTGATCGCACCAGTGGAAGCGTTTAGAGAAAGATTAGCGGGTAGAGTGGTGCCGCCGGTCAGAGTCCAGACAACAGCCCCGGAGCCGCCAGTCGAAGCCAGGGTGACGCCAGTATAGGCCGTGTTGGTGATGCCGTTGGGCAGCGGCGAACTGGTGCTAATGACAAGTTGCGGAATAATGGTGACGGTCAAATTCTTCGATGCGGTAAGGGCAGGCGCGCTGGAATCCGTTGCCGTGACGGTAACGTTGAAAGTACCGGCGGCCGTCGGCGTGCCGGAAATGGTGCCTGTGGGAGCGAGTGTCAGGCCGTTCGGCAGCGTGGAGCCAGCCTGAGCGGCCCATGACCAAGTGATAGGGGTTGCTCCTCCCGTGGAGGTGAGCGTGGCGCTGTAGCCAGGAGTATTGACAATGCCGTTCGGCAGCGACGTCGTCGTAACCACCAGCGGCGCGGGATTAATCTTGATGCTGAGGGCGGCGGTGGCCGTGAAATTATTCGCATCCTTCACTTGAACCGTAAAGTTAAAAGTGCCGAACGCCGTGGGCGTTCCGGAAATCGCGCCCGCACTGCTGAGCGTCAACCCAGCTGGGAACGTGCTCGCCGCCGTGGTCACTGTCCACGTGTAGGGCGAAACTCCTCCAGTCGCTGCCAAGTTCGTTGTCGTGTACACGGTCCCGACCGTTCCAGCAGGCAATAATGTGGTGGTAACGGATGGCGGCGGAACAAGATTAATCGTAAGACTTGCCGACTGTGTGTTGTCAGAAATGGATTTCGCCGTGACCGTCGCACTGGAAGCCGCCGTAATGCTTGCTGGCGCAGTGTACACAACCGTGGTTGTCGTCTGCGCGGTGATGGCCCCGGCCCCCGTGAGGCTCCACGTCACGCCCTTGTTTGCCGGATCATTGGAAACCGTTGCGGTGATCGGAGAAGGAGTCGTGCTCTGGCCCTGTTCCAGTGTTTGCGCCGAAGCGGGCGCGAGAGCAATGGAAATCGGGAGCAAATTGATGGTAAAGGTCACGCTCTTTGTGCTGTTTGCGACGGAAGTAGCCGTGATGGTAACGGTGGTCGCGGACGGAATCGTGGCTGGAGCCGTGTAAGTAACAGAAGTCGTGGTCGCGCCACTCAGCGCGCCCGCGCCGCTCGAAGGCGACAAGCTCCACATCACGCCTTTCCCAGCCGAATCGTGCGCCACCGTAGCCGTGATTGTCGTGGACTGCCCGGCGGCCAGGGACTGTCCGGCACTGGAAACCAGACTAATGGCGAGTGGTGCGGAGCTTCCGCAACTGGCGGCGAACAGAGCCGCTATAAGCACAAGAGCCAACAGGCTAGAGCGAACTGGTCCACGAACAGAAGAGTCTTGGTGAGACATGGCTGGTATCCTTAATTCATCGATCCCGGCCCGCAATGACAAGCGAGAATGCTGGCCGGCTTACCGGGACCAAAAATTTTTTGTGAGATGTTTTCTTGCAGCGAGTAATCTTCAACTACGAACTAGGTAGTTTCAATAGCCAAATGTTTGCAAGGTGTCGAAAAGGGAAACCCGACCGGGGAATAATCTCCGACTTGAGGAGTTAGGGCGCGGGTGCCCCGTCCTCGGTCTTGGAGGGCGGGGCTCTTGAGTTTGCTTTTTCTTGCGCATGTCGTGTTCGTCGGCAACCGTTCACTCCTCCCTATTGCCGTTCGACCCCTAATTCTTGCTATTCACTGAAAAACACTTAGCAACTTGAATAAAACGTGCTATCCTCCTCTGTGTTTACTTGCTCTGAGTCCCGATCGCAGACTCCGACCTTGTCGGAGAGAGTCGAAGCTCATCCTCGCCGTTCGCCAGCTTCTTTTCCCCGCCTAACCGAGCATCGGGTCAGGACGTGCGCTCCTTGTATCCCGGAGGCTTTTGCGTGCCGAGTCCTTAGCGGAGTGCCGGATTCATCGGCTCAGAGTCGAAGGATCTCAACCCCTATTTAGCTAACCCCTTTAGAATGCGCAGTTCCGAAAAAAGTGGGGGGAGGGACCCCGCCGATTCCCTTCTCCTCTTCAGCATCTCCCATCTTCCGTACACTCTTCCAAGTTCCGTATCCCGCAACTCCTTTATTTGCCACTCTTGCGAAAACACCGGGGGTGTGGGGGTATTCTTCCCATTCTGGAACGAGTCTCACTTCAGGAAGACCGAGAGGAAACATCTTGTTAGCTAGCCACCTACGGATGCTCCGCGGGAGCTCGCATGGCTTCATTCATTGCGCCGGTGGCCTGTTTGCAGAATTCGCGCTGGCCTTGGTAGCAGCGCTCCAGATCCTCAAGGTAGTTTTGGAGAATTTTCGTGCGAGTCGTGCTCAGTCCTTTTCGAGACGCCTCGTCCACGGCGGCTTTGGCCTTCTGCTCAGACGCGCTATCGGGATGTTGCCCGAACCGCACAATGGCAGCATAAGCGCTCCAATAGTTCTCACCCTGCCGTTCCCGCTCTCGCTTCACCTGTTGGTTCAGCGCATAAACCAGGAGATAGTTAGTCCCCAGAACGAATACGATCCCTACGGTCCCCAAAATCATGAGCCGCTTAAACATGCCATGGAGACCCCATCTCCAAACTTCATACTAGCGGGTTTTTCGCTCGCGCAAGCGGCGCGGCAACGCCATGATGCTCATGAGTACCTACATTGCGTTCGCGCGGCAGCGGCGCAGGCGCGCCGATGGGCCGCCAGGGCAGATAACTGCCTGACCGTTTACTGGACCTTCTGCCAGTTCCCCGCAGCGGTGGCGGGCTGTAAGTTAAAGCTGTCCCAGTCCAAGGTGAGGCCATGAACGAAATTACCGCATGGATGCAAAGCAATTGGTATGAGCTAGGAACCCTCGTCGCCGAGTTCGCCTTCGTAGCCGCAGCCATTTGGTTTGCGCGGAAAATCCTGAGAACGCTCAGGGCGTCCCAGGAACAAGTCGGCGCGTTGCTAAAATTGTCGGTTACGGGCGGCGCCGGGGACCGGCAGTCGCCGAATGCCACGCCCGATCGGCCGTCGATAGCGGCAGCAAGCCCCTACTGGCTTACGCCGTCGGAAACACCTTCCGCAGGCTCACCCGAGCAGGCCGAAAACGCTCCGCACCAAGTGGCTACCCACAAGAACGGCCTGATCGTGTGGTTGCAGACCCCGATGAGCAGTGGAGGCGTCGCCCCCTGGCGCAAAGCCATCCGCTGGCTGCAGTCCCCAGCCGGAAGCTGACCATAACGCTGGACGCTAGGTGGCCGGAACCTGGACACTCGGTGCTGGGTCACCGGATGCTGGGTAAGGTAAGCCCCGCACGAAACTTCGTGCTCCGGGCAGAGCGGCGGCTTCAGTGGGGCGCTAGGGTTGCGGAGAAACTTTCCTTGGCGGCGTTTTCGTAAAGGTGCAGGAGCTGCGCGGCGCGCTTGAGCAAGTCCGCGGGCATGTCGCCTGGTTGATAGTCCACCCACCCGGTGGTGTAAGCGATGTTGACCTGCCGTCCGCCACAGGCGACTTCGATAACGCCGATGCGGTTCAAAACCACCTGGACTTCCGCCAGGTTGCATTCCGGCAGCACCAGCAGGAAATCGTCGTTGGCCAGCCGACCCGCAAAATCAGTGCCGCGACAGGCCCTCTTCATACGCCGGGCCAGCTCCTTCAAAGCCGCGTCCATCGCTGAAAGGCCGTAGCGCTTATTCATCTCGGTAAAATCGTCAAGATGAATGGTGGCCAGGCTGAGCGCGTTATTTTGGCGCCGCGCGCGGGCAATCTCTTTTCCAAGCTGCTGCTCGATAAATCCCCGCGTGTGCAACCCCGTGACGGGATCAACACCGGAAGGATCGGAAATCTGAGCAGCGGGTATGTCCGTGAGAGCGTCCTGCCCGCTTAGCTGCCGGCGCTGCCGGCGGAAAGACCATTGACGGCCCACCATCCAGCCATTGAAAAGAAGTAGCAAGCACAGGATTCCCCAGCGTGCCTGTTCGGGACGGAGTTCGTAGAAATGCTCTTTGTGGCGGAACAACGAGGGGAATAAGCTGAGCACAATGGCCACCGCCGAGAGCACAGCGACGAATAACGCGGAAAACCAAAGCCACCACTCGCGCCGCGCGAGTTGCCGCAGGCCGGATTCCGCTTGCTGTGCGCGGAAAGCTCCGGGGCCCTCCAGAGGCGAGGGATTGGTTTTGCCAGCGCGGAGACCGAATAGGGATTGCATGATTCTTCAGAGGACCGTAACACCATCAGATTAGGCTGCGGCTGAGAGAGAAGGCAACGTCGAAAAGGTACAGGCTGTTCACGGCGAGAACCTGACCGAAGGGTCAGAGTGGCGGGGAAGCGGCCAAGGGCATGGCAACCAACGATTCGGATGCATTCGAAAGAGGCGGGAGGCGGATGACCAACGGCATGTCGACCAAGCAGCGGACGCGTTCGAAAGAAGCGGGAGGCGGAGCGGCCGGCGGCTTGGCGGCTAATCTTTCGAATGCGTTAGAAAAAAACGGGAGGGGGAAGAGAGGACTTGGGGAAGAACGGGTCTAAAGACCCGCCACTACAGAGACGAGCCGCAGCACTTAAGAGCGGCGCTGCAAAAGTCGGCCCTGCGAAAGTCGACGGTGAAAAAAGGAAGCGCCCCGACACGGTCGGGGCGCGTTCGAAACGCGCGGTGATGACAGTGAGCAGCGCTACGCTGCGGTTAGGGCTTGGCGGCGGGCGGCGGAGTCGTCGCGGGCGCAGGTTTGGCGGCGGCCGGCTTTGCCGGGGCAGCGCCAGCCTTGACCGGGTAGGCCTGGTCGTATAAGCGGATAATGTCCTGGGTGACGTCGATCTGCGTAGAGGCGTAAAGAATCGGAGTGCTCTGCGCGGAAGAATCCAGGACAACGGCGTAGCCGTTTTCGCGCGCGTAACGATCCAGCACATCCACCATCTTGCGGCCGATGCGGTCGATGACGTCGGCTTGCGCGGCGTTGACGTCTTCCTGATATTCGGTGTTCATGCGGTCGAGGCGCTGCGCGAGGCGCTGGCCTTGCTGCCGCAAGCGGGATTCTTCATCCGGGCTCAGTTTGCCGGCGCCGGCCTGAAGGCGCTGCTGCACATCACTGATCTGCTTGTTCAGATTCTCGATTTCGTTCTGGCGCGAAGCGAACTGCGACTGCAACTCCGCGGAAGCCACCTTGCCCTCCGCCGTGCTAACGATCGCCTGGCGAATGCTGATGACGCCGACCTTGCCTCCCGCGGCTGCGCCGGCCGCAGCGGGCGCCTGGGCCCAGGCAGGCGCGACGCTCAAAATGCACGCCGCGGCCAGAACCGCCGTACGAACTACAAATCTAGAATTCACTTTATTCTCCTTAGTTTTTGGTTCGCCACGAACAAACCGCAACGAACGCTCGCCAAGTCATCTCGGCTTTAAATTCTTTCCACTCCCCCGGGGGGATATCGCGGGCACATTGCAAACCTGAGAGTATAGCCGAGGCGCTTTGTGTCCCGCAATCAGAAAGCAAGATGGCCTTAATCGACAGATACGCCGCATAAGAACGCGCGTCTGCGTAAGAGCTCATTTCGGCAACGGGAACAGAAGCACCCGGTTGTTGGCCTGGTCAGCAATGACGGCCAGGTTTGTAAAGGTCTGGATAGCCGCGGCGAAGTTAGAGGCACCGCCAATACCCAGAGTTGCCTTGGTCGAGAAAGTCTGCGAATCCACGATCGAAATCGTATTGCTGAGCGAATTCACGGTGAGGATCGTGCCGGTCTGGAAATTGTAAGCGATGGCGCTGGGATTGATCCCGACCTTGATTGTTTGCGCCGATCCGCTATCCGGATTGAACGTGGTGATCACGTTGCCCTGGGTTGATACCGCATAAAAAACGCCAGGGTTCGCAGTGGTAGTAGCCACGCTGGGATCAAAGACCACGCCGGTGGGAGCGGCGGTAAGGAAAGAGGCCGATGCGGAGGTGGATCTGACGGGCGTGGACCCGCCGATGTCGACGGCGTCCAGAGCGCCGGACGGCGAGGATGCGCCATTGGAGATGGTGCAAGATACCACGGCGAGACCACGGCCATTGGTGCCGCGATCCGGGTCAATGGCCACGGCGGTGGGACTTGGATCGACAGGCGCGACGCCGGGCGTAAGAGTGCCGATAGTTTTAGCGGAATTACTGGGATCCTGCGCAATGGGCGTGAGATCGATGGTGTAAACATTGTTCGAGCCGGTGTTGGCGACAACCGCGAGATTGGTTTCCTGATCAATGGCCACGCCACTGGGATTGGTGCCGACAGTCACGACGATAGGCGCCGGGGGCGTTTTTGTATTGTCGGTAACCGGAACGCCGTTCACTAGATCAATCAAAGAGACAGTATTCGAGCCATTGTTAGTGACCACAGCGAGGCCCGAGGTTCCGGCAGGTTGCCCGATATAGGCAAAGTTGGGAGCGACTGCGACGCCGATGGGCGTAGCGCCGGTGGCGATGGTCTTGAGGGTCTGATTGAAAATGTTCGCGGGGTTGAGGCTGAAGACGGTGACTTGATTGCAGCCTGAGCCGGTGTTGGTGACGACCGCAAGATTATGAGCCTCATCGATGGCGACGCCACCTGGAGCGGCGGGGGTGCCATTCGGCGAGGTCATGGAGACGTTGCAGGGCGGCAACAGAATCTCCTCGATAACGGTAAAATCCACCACGTTCGAATGGTTCAAGCCGGTGGGCGCGGAGGTGACAACGTCCAGAGCATAGTGGCGCGGGGTAGGAAAGACCGGCGCCGGAGGTGTAGTGCCGGGGATGAAGGCCGGGAAAGTAACGTCGAGTTCCTGGCTGCCGACGGGAGTAACGGTGGCGCCAAGGGTGGTCACATCAACGCCATCCAGCCGAACTTGCAAAGGTGTGGCGCCGAATCCGGAGCCAAGAATTCTCACAGGACCGACTTGCTGTGGCGCGGTCCGCAAGGAAATTTTCGCGGCAGGGCTGAAATTCGCCGGAGCGCTGATATTCGGCCCGTCAATCGCGGGAGTTTGCACCCGTTCGATGTGGACGGTCTTAATGTTGCCGAGCTTAAAGCCGGTGAGCGTGCCGCTGCCGGTGTTAAGCGTCAGGACCAGATTATTGACTGGATCCACAGCGAGCGCTCCGAGGATGGCGACGGGAACGGGAGTAGTGGAAGCGCAACTGAGCGGCGCTCCGGCTGAGGTAAAGCAGGCCAGGCCGCTCTGTCCCGTGGTAACGATGGCGGGGCGCTGCGAGAGGGAAGGATCGAGCAGCGAGACTTCGTTGCTCTTGGAATTGAAGGAGACGGCGGTATTGGTAAAGGGCTGGAAGGCCACTTCGGCCGCGCCAATTTCGGGAGCGCCGGTGGTTGCCGGGCCGGTCTCTTCGGAAAAGAGCGACATCGAGCTGACCGTCTGGCTCTTCGGATCGATAAAAGTAAGCTGGCTGAAGGTGGCGTTGGGATCGGCGAGAACAGCGTTCCGCGTGATGGGATTGAAGGCGATGCCGACGATCGAAGCGGAGATGGAGTAGGTCAGGAACGGAGTTCCAGAGCTAACTCTGCAGGTGGCGATACAAGTGGAGGTATCGTCGTTGGCGGCCTGGAAATACTGAAAGTGAGTGGAATCGAGAATCTGACCGACGGAAAAAGAGCCGTTGAAATCGGTTTTGCTCGTGCCCAACGGTAACCCACTGATGAGTACGGTGCCAGGATTGGCGGAATTAAGATTGTGGGCTTTGGCTGTCGTTATAGTGACAACGTTAGAGGCGCGAGAGGCGGTGAGTATATCGGCCGGCGGACCGGCAGAGGGATGGGCCAAGTCCACGCCAGAAAGCAGACCCGCTCCTCCGGGAGTCACATAGGTCACGCGCGCGCCGGGCTCGAAGGCAACTTGAGGATTAGGGCCGGTATTCAGGGTAATAAAGTTGATGGGGCAATAGGGTGGGGTCCAGGCGGGGTTGGGAAGACATGTGACGTTTGCGTTTTTGTCCAAATTAAGGATGAGCCCGACGTTTGTGGAAGCAAACGCCACAACCGCTCGATGCGAAAAGGGATCGACGCCCACAGAATATGGAAATGGTTCCGGGACCGCCTTGCACGTGGTATCGGTTTGAGGAATCACGCAGCTGAGATCCACAGTGGCAACCGGCGCGCCTGCGGGGACAGAGAGAAGGGAAAGCGATTTACTGGCGTAATTGACGACGGCGGCGAGGTTAGGCTGCGCGGGGGGAGGGAGAAGCGTGAGCTGGTCGTCCACGGCAACGCCGGTAGCAAAATTCCCGCCGGAGGAAACCTGATTAGTCACTGCAGGTGCCGATCCCGCCAGACTGATGTATTGAACGTTGTTCGAATTCACACCGGCCAGGGTCACGATGGCCAAGCCGTCCGCTGGGTCCATCGCAATACTGCTGGGCGCGGAGCCTGGCGCAAAAGAAACCAATGGGACAGGGGACGCACAAACCAGGGGCGTTGGGGGCGCCGGGGGCGGCGGAGTGACGAGGGGTGCAGAACTCGGGCAATAAATATTCGGGGGGTTCGGCGGAGGAGGCTGCGAAACCTGTTTCTTTGTCAACGTCTGATTGCTAACGATGTCGATAGGCGGATTCGTGCCGCCATAGTCTGGGATCACCGCCATGTTGCTGAAGGCGCTGGTGGGATTTGGGGCCGTGAACGGAGCCGGTGAAGTCGTGTAAGTCACGCTGACCGGAAAGAGTCCGGCGAAGTTTCCGCTGGCCACTGCCGGGGGCAGGAAGCTGTTAATTCGCCGCGCCGTCGGAGCCACGGCCGTGTTTGGCGAATTGTTCGGGAGCACGGACTGGCCGTCGAAATTGGCGGCCACAGTGGGTGAGTCAGCGGGGCCGAAGTATCCTCCATCAATCACAAAAGGCACGCCATTGGTGGTTTGGCCCAGTTTGGACTCCTGGAAATTGTCGGGCGAGGTGCCGACGATGGTGGGCCGGACTGGAAGTATCTGCAGGCAAAACGTGGCGTTGGCCGGAATGGTGTTCACTTTGATGGAAGTGTTGCTGCTGGTGACCTGGATCTGATAGAACCCGGGAGTCTTCAATTGGTCGGGATGCTGCGGGGTGTTAAAACGAACGCGGGCGCCGATGGAGGAGGTAGTCGTACCCGCTGCGAAAACAACCTTGATCTGCGCGGGATCAATGGTATTGCCAGCCGGAACCTGCTTGCACGTCGAGTCGGTGGGGTCCATGGTGACGCCGATCTGCGAAGTGGCGTTGGTGGCGGCGAGGAAGATGTCCTGCTGCAAGCCGCCCTGAGGCGCGACGGTCGGAGAAAAGCCACTGTAGGTAATATCGAGGGCCTTGACGATGGTGACGGCGGCCTGTGCAATCTGGGCATTATCAATTTTTGAGAAGGCATACACAGTGACGATGCCCGCGGGATTAACAGGCGTGGTCGTCGAGGCTGGGGCCGCAGCGGGAACGGCAGCAGGAGCCGTGTAAACTTCAACATTGCTGGCATTCGTAGTGACCGAGCCGCAGTCGTTGGTTCCCCCGCTACAGGAAGCGCTGTTGGTTTTCGCCGTGGCTTCAAAGGTCACACCCCAAGTGAGAGTCGTGGGGTCTATGACATTTCCGTTGAGATCGGTGGCGATGAACTGTTGTGTCGAACTAGTGCCCAGAGTGGCCGTCGCGGGAGATAGGGTGATGCGGATGCCGGAATCGAAGGTGATGGTGAACGTGCCGGTTTTCTTCTTATCGGCGTTAGAAGTGGCGGTGATGGTGACGATGACGTTGGGGAGCTTGGTCTGATCGGGAAAGACCTTGGGCGCGGTGAAGGTGGCGGTGGAAGGGCTAGTGGTTCCGGTGGCGGCAATGGGGGTAAGCGTGCCGACGGCGGGATCTCCGCTGGCGGTCTTGGCGGAATCGCAGGACGCGGAAGCGGAAGGTTTCGGACTTGGGACGGCGGTCGTAGGATTCGGAGTGGTGGTGTAGGCGCACGCGAAGGTGGAAGTCACGTCGGTGGCGCCGGTGACGTTGGCGGCGATGGTTTGCGTTTGCGTCGGCACCATCCTGGAGAACTGGCCGTTGACCGCAACAACGACCTGATTGGCCGAGCTGCTGCTGCCGCAGCCGCTGCCCCAAAGGCCGGCGAACGCCGCCGCCAGCAGGATGTATCTCGCACTCTTACGCCACTTCATACCCACTGTCTCCCCCCACATTTTGGCGCTTCGCAAGCGATGCGCCTGTGCTGCACTGCTGAATTCCCAAGTTATTCCAAAACTCGCAATCATGCTCATACCCTAGAAGGTCCGGCTGACGGTGAAACGAAAGGTACGCTGAGGCTCAAAGTAATTGAGGCTCCCCGGATTAGCAAGAAGCTGCTGGATCGTCGGCCTGACCTGGAGCCTCCACACGTCCGGCGGCAGCGAGGAGGGAAGGCGGCCAACACCCTTGGGACATGTGTCTCCCAGAGCCGGATCACAAATCTCGCCGGGCTCGATGAAATCCTGGGGCGCCAACAGCTGGTTATGCAAGCGATGGACGTTGAAGGCGTAGTAGACGCGGAAGGGCGCCTGGATGATCGGCAATTGGACGACGAACTCTACGCCAGTCGAACCGCGCAAGCGGAAATTCGTTCCCGGGGCGAGGCCGAGCTGACGGGACAAGCCGGCACCCGGGAATTGGCCGGTCTGCGGATTGGCCAGACTGTCGAAGCCCGTCTTGTCGAGCTGCAAGGCATTCTTGCGCAGGATGCCGTTGGTGCCGCCGTCAAAAAATAGCACAGTCTGGAAGGTGTTGCCGATAATGGGGATGCGGTACTCGACGTTCCCGAAGCCCTGGGTGTCGCCGCCAGGAAAAGTAATGGTGTAGCCCAGCACCGGCACGCTGACCGTTCGCGGGGACGGCCCGCCAAAGCCGTTGAGGCAGGTGTTGCAATTGTAAGTGAACTGCTGAGTGGTAGCGACCGGAATAAAAGTGACCGGCGTAATGGAGCGAATGTCAAACCCGCGAATATCAGACTCACCGCCCATGTAGAAGCGGCTGTACGGAGGCGGTTCGCCGCCGCCATAACCAGTGGTGAACGCGGCCGAGGCATGGAAGCCCAAAACATTGCGGCGCTTATTCACGGGATGGTAGTACTTCCAATCCGCAACGTTGGTGACGCTCTTGACGTTGCCGCCGAGCGGGCCACCGGAGAAAGCCGTGGAGAAAAAGTAACTCTTGCCCCCCGTGGGATTGACAGGATTGTTGACGGTGTTAAAGCTGACCGAGGGCGTGATGGTGCTGGAAATGATGCCGTTGAGAGCGCTAGGTCCGGCGATGCTGCGGAACTGCACCTGGGTGAACAGGAGCTTGGAGGCGTCGTTGAAGGCGGTAATGTTGGTGCGCGTGAGGCCGTAATTCAGCGCAATACGGGTGAAGGAGAGTTTGCGAACCGGATAGCTGGCAAAGACGGTGAAGCCGGTGCTGTCCTGGTTGTAATTCTGAATGAATTGCGGGTTGATGCTGACGGCCTGGCCGGTGAGGAGGGCGGCCTGGCGCGCCTGGTCAAACTTGTAGCGGCTGGTAAAGATGGTGAAACCGGAGGAGATGGGGCGGTCAAAGAGATAAGGCTCGGTGAAGCCAAACATGAAACTGCGGGAGAGATCGCCGAACTGCGCCGAAAAGGTGAGCGTTTCGCCGAGGCCGAGGAAGTTGTTGGTCTGATAGGTGAGGCCAATGAAGCTGCCGGCGAGGCCGCTGACGCCGCCCTGCAAGCCGATGGACTGTTTGCCTTTTTCCTTGAGCTTGAGGTTGATGTCGACGGTGCCTTCCTTGCTGTTGCGCTTGAGCTCGGCGGCCTTGTCGGCTTCGATCTTGTCGAAGTAATCGAGCTGATTGAGGCGCAGGATGCTGAGCTCCCAGAGGCGCTTGTTGAAGAGCTGGCCTTCATCAATCAACAGCTCGCGGCGAATGACTTTGTCGCGGGTGGTGGTGTTGCCGCTGAAGTCGATGCGGCGGACGAAGTATTGCTTTTGCTCGTCGAAGCGCAGCGTGAGGTTGATGATTTTGTTGGCGTCGTCGACTTCGGTGTCCGGCTCGGGAGTGAAATCGATGAAACCGTATTCACCGTAGATTTTGCCGTAGGTCTCGAGGGCTTTGCGAACTTTTTCGGTGGAGAAGATGTCACCCTGTTTGAGGGGGAAAGCGCCTTTTAGCGCATCAACCTTGAGGGACAGGGCCTTGTCGGGATCGGAGCTTACTATTTTGAGAGTGCCCATGCGGAAGCGCTCGCCCTCTTCGATGTGAATGGTGATATTGACGGCCTTGCCGTGGCCCTTTCCGGTGACGAGTGGAACGCCGAGGCGCGAATGCGTGGTATCAATATTTTCGAGAACGGGTTCGCCGACGGAGACCTTGAAATAGCCGTTGTCGCGATAGAGACCGCGCACGCCGACTTCCAGGTCCTCGCTCAACTTTTCGCGGTCGTAGGTCTTGGTGAGCACCGGGATGTACCAGAAGTAGAGAGGAATCGCGTAGGGGCGGTCATGGCGCATGGCGCGGATGAGCTTGCGGTCGCTGAAGGCATGGTTTCCGGTGAACTTGATTCTGCCGACCTTGACCTTGGGGCCTTCCTCGATCTTGAAAACGAGGATGACGGCGTTGCTGGAGGCGATACGCTCGTACTGCGGGGTGACTTTGGCGAATTGGCGGCCGTGCTCGCCGAGCAACTCTTTCAATACGACTTCAGCTTTCTTGATTTTGGTGGGATCGAACTGGCTCTCAACGCTCAAGCCTACTTTGCGCTCCTTGAAGCGGTCGAGAATGTCGGATTCGGAGACGGAGTGGATGCCGTCATAGCGGATGCGGCGGATTTGCGGGCGCTCTCTTACTTCAAAGATGATGACTTTCGCGTCGGGGCGCTTCGCTGAATCCTCCACCCGGAGCTTGACGTCCTCGAAGAATTGCGTGTTCCACAGCGCTTGAAAATCGCGGCGCAGCGTCTCTTCATTGTAGACGTCGCCGTCGCGGGTGAAGATGCGCGCTCTCAGCGTGTCGCTGCGCACGCGGCGGTTGCCGATGAAATCGATGCGCTCGATGACGAACTGCTGCGACGGGGCGGCGGACTGCGGAGCCGCCTCGGAATGATCTTCTGTAACTTCTTTGCCGGTGGCGTAATCTAACGAGGCAGAGAAAAGGTAAGAACGCGCGGATGGGGAATCCTCCGCACGGGAATTTTGACGCGGCGACGCGGGCGACACGGTCGCAAAGACAAATGACAGGGCGATCATGCACGTCACGCGAGCCGCAAAATAGCCAAACGGCGAACAGACTCTTCTTTGAGCGGCCGATGAGGTCTTCAAGGCCGCGCCCCCAAACTCAAGTTGTTATTCTCCCGCCGGACCCGGTGTGGGCCAGCCGTTGCGTCGATCCCGACCCGGTCGGGATCACCCTTGCGTTGTGTCAGATTCGCTAGTGGACAACCGGGGTTGCCTCACCAACGGGTCGGAACGACAGGCCTTCCCCGGCGACGTAAATCTGGAGAGTCGCGGGCCTTTGAATTCCACCCTGGATCAGCGCCTCGGAGAGCGGGTCCTCTACATACTTCTGCAAAGCCCGGCGAAGCGGACGTGCCCCATAGTTGCGGTCCGCACACGTTTTCTCGAGTATCCACTGACGTGCTTCCGGCGATACCACAATCTGCACCTGGCGGTGAATCAGCGTGTCGTTCAACTGGCCCACCAGCAAATCGATGATGCGAAGCAGATCGTCGTCGCCGAGCGGATTGAAAATAATCACTTCGTCCAGCCGGTTCAAGAACTCCGGATTGAACGCCCGCTTTACTTCATTCATCACCATGTCTTCCATGCTCTTCTGCCCGGCTTCATCGGCGCCGGACTGGAAGCCCATCGCGGTGCGCTTCTGCAAATGGCGCGCGCCGAGATTGGAAGTCATGATGATGATGGTGTTCCGGAAATCCACGGTATTGCCGAGGCCGTCCGTCAACTGCCCGTCTTCAAACACCTGCAACAATATATTGAAGACGTCCGGGTGGGCCTTCTCGATTTCATCGAGGAGAATGACCGAGTAAGGCGTCCGGCGGACGCGCTCCGTTAATTGCCCGCCTTCTTCGTAGCCCACGTACCCTGGAGGCGCGCCGATCAGCTTCGAGACGGAGTGCTTTTCCATGAACTCCGACATGTCGAAGCGCACCAGCGACTTCTCCGAACCAAACAAAAACTCCGCCAGCCGCCTGGCCACTTCCGTCTTGCCGACGCCGGTCGGCCCGAGGAAGAAGAAGCAGCCCACCGGGCGCAGCGGAGACTTGAGTCCGGCACGGCTGCGGCGAATGGCGCGGGCCAGCGCGGTGATGGCTTTGTCCTGGCTAATGACGCGCTTGTGCAGTTCCGGCTCAATGCGCAGAAGTTTTTGCTGCTCGTCTTCCTTGATGGAAGTGACACCGATGCCCGTCCAGCGCGAAACCACTTCTTCAATGTCTTCGCGGGTCACAATGCCGGTGGAGGCGTCATCCAGCTTGAAGCGTTCGCGCAGCCCACGCAGATTTTCTTTTTCCTTGCGCTCTTCCTCGGAATAAAAGCGCGCTTTTTCGAATTCGTGATTGGCGATGGCCGTTTCCATGCGGTGGGTGATGAATTTCACGCGCTTCTGCACTTCGCCGACCTCTTCCGGAACGGTGGCCTGGCGCAGCTTTACGCGCGCGCCGGCTTCGTCGATCAGATCGATGGCTTTGTCTGGTAGGAAACGGTCGGGAATGTAACGGTTGGAAAGATAAACCGAGTAGCGCAGCGCTTCGTCCGTGTAGCTGACGGCGTGGAATTTTTCGTAGCGCTCGCGAACGCCCTGAATCACCTGCACGGCCTGCTCTTCGTCCGGCGCGGGAACCTTCACGGATTGGAAGCGGCGCTCCAGCGAGCGGTCTTTCTCAACGGATTTCCGGTATTCGCCTGGCGTCGTTGCGCCGATGCACTGGATCTCTCCGCGTGACAACGCAGGCTTCAAAATGTTGGCGGCGTCCAACGAGCCTTCCGCGGAACCAGCGCCCACCAGCGTGTGCAACTCGTCGATGAACACGATGGAGTTCTGGCTCTCCATCAATTCCTTCATGATGGTTTTCAGCCGCTCTTCAAACTGGCCGCGGTATTTCGTGCCCGCCACGATCAGCGAAAGATCCAGCGACAGGATGCGCTTGTCCGCCAGGAACGGAGGCACATCGCCATCGGAAATGCGCTGCGCGAGGCCTTCGACGATGGCGGTCTTGCCCACGCCGGGCTCGCCGATCAATACCGGATTGTTCTTGGTGCGCCGGCAAAGAATTTGAATGACGCGCTCGACTTCGTTTTCGCGCCCCACCAGCGGATCGAGCGAGCCTTCTGACGCTGCTTGCGTCAGATCGCGGCTGAATTCCGCGAGCAGCGAAGTTTCCTTGGGCCGAGCCGCCGCCGTTTTCTCGCCAGACGTGCGCGCCAGTTCTTCCCGCAGCGTGGAAAGCCGCAGGCCGCGCTCCATCAAAATCTCCGAGCCGAAGCATTTTTCCTCGCGCAGGATACCCAGCAGCAGGTGCTCGGTGCCCACGTGCTTGTGGCCGAGGCGCTCCGCCTCTTCCGCCGCCATGTTAAGGATGCGCTTGCACTCCGCGCTGAGCGGCACTTCGACGGACGTCGAGATGCGCTCGCGGATGGTGATGCGGCCCTCAATCTCCTTGCGGATCGATTCGATCGAGCCTTGCTGGCGCAGGAAACGGTTGGCCAGCGCCTTGTCCTCGCGCATCAAGCCGAGCAGCAGATGCTCCGTCTCGATGTACGGGCTGCCATACTGGCTGGCTTCGTACCTGGCAAAAAAAATGACGCGACGCGCTTTCTCTGTATAACGTTCGAACACGTTAGCTCGCTTCTCCCCCTGGGGTCCCGCTCGCGGAGGCCGCAGCCTCGCGAGTTAGCAGAACGCCATGTTCCAGCGCTAGTATGCGATCGCACCGCGCGGCGAGCGCCAGGTTGTGCGTCGCGATCAGCGACGTCAACCGGTGCGTGCGGTGCAGCCGTTGCAGCAACTCGAACACAGCCCAAGCATTCTGCTCGTCCAGATCTCCGGTAGGTTCATCTGCCAGCAGCACCGACGGCCCAGTGACGAGCGCCCGGGCAATCGCGACGCGCTGCTGTTCCCCTCCGGAGAGTTCCCCTGCGCGGTGATCGGCCCGATTTTCCAAGCCCACCTCCGCCAGCCACTTCCGTGCCATCCCCAGCGCGGAAGCAAACTTTTCGCCGCGCACCAGCAGCGGCATGGCTACGTTTTCCGCAGCCGTAAAATCCGGCAACAACTGGTGGCGTTGCCACAAAAATCCAATGGCACGATTCCGAAAATCCGCCAGCGCCGCGTCATCAATCGATTCAATGGCTTTCGTTGCGAAGTATACTGTACCGCTTGTTGGTGTGTCTAGCGCGGCCAGCAGGTGCAGCAAGGTGCTCTTGCCGGCTCCGGATGGCGCTACGATCGCCACCATCTCTCCCTGCCGCAAACTCAAGTTGGCATCCGCCAGCACGGAGATCGTTTTCTCCCCGCTGCCGTAGGTTTTCTTCAACCCTCGCGATTCCAGCACAACCGTCGCGTGGTGGCGATCTTCTGTACTCCCCTGGCTCGCGAATTGTGTGGGCTGGCTCATTCTGTGGCTGGGCCTTTCGGCCTCCCCGGACGCTACTCCTTCTCTTTCCTTAGATGCTTCTGGCGCAATCCGCGTGCCGCGCGGAGTGCCTGCAAATTTTGCGTCCGCTGGCCCAAAGTGTTTCCCATTTCGGCCAGTCCGTTGCCTGCCGAAAAGCGGGCAGTTTTACGCCAAACTGATACATCTCTAATTTTCCTGTTTTCAACAGCTTGCGGCGGGCTTTTCCTCCAACCTGGGATTGAGCGATCGCCCCAGTCTCACCCGCCTCCCTCTTCTCCCCGATAGGAGCAAACGGCACGCCAAATGGACTCACCAATGTGGTTCTTGCTCGCCGCGGTTCCTAGTGTTCATTCATACCGCAGAATTTCCACCGGCAGGAGCCGCACTGCGGCACGCGCGGGCAGGATCGTTGCCGCAATGGAAATTCCCATCGACACCGTGGCGATCCACAGCCCGTCGAACACACTCGGATGAAAAGGCACATAAGGCACGGCGTACACCTGTGGATCGAGGGGAATCAGATGGTAGCTCCCCGCCACATACGAAAACGTGTAGCCGATGACAAGGCCGATCAGTGTGCCCGCAGTTCCGATGCTGATGCCCTGCCAAAGAAAAATCGTGCGAATCTGCTCGCGGCGCGCGCCCATGGATCGCAGCACCGCGATGTCTCGCGCTTTGTCGGTGACCGTCATGGAAAGAACCACCAGGATGTTCAATCCCGCGACGAAAGTAATCAGGCCGATGAAGATTGCGGTGACCAGTTTTTCCAACCGCAACGCGCGGAACAGCGCGCGGTTCTCTTCCATCCAGGTAGACGTTGAATAGCCCGGCCCGGCGGCTTGCCGTACCTGCCCGGCAATTTCGCCCGCGCGCTCCGGCTGATTCAAGCGAAACTCGAGGACGTTCACGACGTCGCCCGCGCCCGAGAGTCCCTGCGCCGCGGCCAGCGTCATGAAACACCAGTTCTCGTCGTAGTCATAAAAGCCAGAATCGAAAACTCCCGCGACACGAAACCGCCTCGTGCGCGGCATCAATCCGAAGGGCGTCAATCGCCCCTGCGGACTGGTGAGCGTCACGTAATCGCCCGGCGAGACTTTCCATTCCTCGGCAAGTTGTCTTCCAATCAGCAGAGCGTCGATGCCATCCGCGTCCGGCGAAAAATCCAGGCTTCCGGCGACGATGCGTTGCAGCGCTTCGTCGCTCTTGCGCTCACGCTCGGGATCGATGCCTTTCGTCACCACGCCCCGCGCTTGCCCGGCGAAGGAAAGCAGCACGGTCTGGTACACCGCCGGCGTGACCGAGCGCGCGCCCGTCGCCGCCGCGAGCTTGGCAGCCATTTCCTCGTAGTTCTTGATTCCGCTGGTGCCGGGCCGCGTCAGGGAAACATGGGCCGTCACGCCCAGTAAGCGGTCTTGCAGCGTCTCGCGGAAACCCGTGTTCATGGAGAGTGCGATCACCAGCGTGGCCACGCCGGCCGCCACCCCGATCATCGAAAAGAGCGTGACCAGCCGCAGCACGGCCGGCCGGTACGGCGACCGCAGGTACCGCTGCGCCACGAACCATTCAAATCGCATCAGGGTACATTTTCCTCACGAGCACAAACTAAAAATGCCAAACGTGAAGACGACTTGGGCTATCAGCCTGAGCCATCGGGGGCGTCAGCCGATTCGCCGTCCTTTAGGGGCCGGAGCTGGGGAAAAAGAATTACGTCGCGGATCGAAGCCGAATCCGTCAGCAGCATCGTCAGGCGGTCGATGCCGATGCCCTCGCCAGCGGTCGGTGGCATGCCATGGCAGAGCGCGCGGATATAATCCACGTCGAGTTGCTTGGGCATTTCGTCCCCGCCCTGCGCGATCTGCGCCAGGAAGCGCCGTTCCTGCTCGGCGGGGTCGTTCAACTCGGAGAAGCCGTTGGCCACTTCCATTCCCGCCACGTAAATCTCGAAGCGTTCCGTCAGCGTCGCGTCTTCAGGCTTTTGTTTCGAAAGCGGCGAGATATCCGTCGGAAAATCATAAAGGATCATGGGCTGGACAAGTTTATCTTCAGCCATGGTCTCGAAGAGCAGCCCCGTCCATTCGCCGTCCTTCAGCGTGCCTTTGGCGGCGGCGTAGGGCACACCGGTGCTTTTTGCCCACACGTTATAGCGGTTTGTCGCTTCCTGGGCGCCGCCTGGCGACGCTAATTTTTCGGTGGTTGGCGCTTCGCCCGCAGCCGCGGGCCAATACTTGACGATCGCCTCGCGCATCGAGAGCCGTTGCATCTTCGAGAAATCGAGCTCCGTCTGGCCGTATTTCACCGTGGTCGAGCCGGTAATATTCTTAGCCAGCAGCGCAAAAAGCTGCTCGTTCATGTCCATCAAATCCCGATAATTGCTGTAAGCCTCGTAGAACTCCAGCATCGTGAATTCGGGATTGTGCTGCGTGGAGATGCCTTCATTGCGGAAGTTGCGGTTGATTTCGTACACGCGGTCGAATCCCCCGACCGTCAGCCTCTTCAGGTAAAGCTCCGGCGCGATGCGCAGATACAAATCAATGTCCAGCGTGTTGTGGTGCGTGGTGAACGGCCGCGCCGCCGCACCGCCGGGAATGGGATGCATCATCGGCGTTTCGACTTCCGTGTAACCGCGCGCGTCAAAAAACTTTCGCAGCTCGTGGATAATCCGCGCGCGGGTCACAAACACCTGGCGCGACTTTTCGTTGGCGATCAAATCCAGATACCGCTGCCGGTAACGCAACTCGACGTCGGTTAGCCCGTGCCACTTTTCCGGCAGCGGCAGCAGCGCTTTCGAAAGAAAAAATATCTCCTCCACCCAAATGGAAAGTTCATTGGTCTTGGTTCGAAACAGGTGCCCGCGCACACCGATCGAATCGCCAAGGTCCAGCAGGTGAAACAATTGAAATCCCCGCTCGCCGACCACGTCCTTGCGCACGTAAATCTGGATTCTCTTGCCGGAGCCCTGCAGGTGAGCGAATCCCGCTTTGCCCATCAATCGATACGACACCAGCCGGCCCGCCACACGCACTTCGCGCTTGTTCGCTTCCAGTTGTGGCCCGCTGGTCTCCACGTACTTCTCGACCAGGGCCGCGGGGGTATCCGTCCAGCGAAATTCCCGTGGATACGGCTCGTGCCCCAGCGCCTGGATTTGTTCGAGTTTTTTCTGGCGCTGTTCAAACTGGTCGCGCGGCTCAAATTGCAAAGGGAAAATCCTTTCGCAAGCGATGGCGTTCGAGTATAACGGCGCGCGTCATCCTGGAGCAAGGAACGCGCTTCTGCCGCCTTCCCATTGGTTTCCATAGGGAGTCCAGGCAGAATCGCCTTGTACACAAAAATTAACATGGCTTGCGGATAGCTTTTTGTTATACTCCCACCCCTGTCCTCCGGAGAATCCCGTGAACGACTACGCAGGCTCCCGCTCCCTCCGTGGTGATTCTGTGCAAGCAGACTGGCGAGCAGGGCTTCCAAAAGAAAAAGCACAGGTTTACAACCAGCACGTCCACGAACTTGAATCCAGTTATGCCATGTTGAGCGTTTCGCTCAACGAGGCCATCGAACTGCGCCAGCTCGGGCAATCCGGCAAGTCCCAGCAGGCCGTGAGCATTACTGGGGAGCTGTGCAAACTGCTGACCCAGGCGCTCGGCGGCTTGCTTCATGCCCTCTCCGAACACGCCAAGCACTACGGGACCACCCCCAACGCCGCGCCCCTCGATCCCGCGAATTTTCAGGGGCAAAGAGGCCAGCGTTCGGCGCGCATGAGCAGCCTGCTGAATCGCGTCCTGCTGACTCACCGGCTCCAATTCCTTCATAAAATAAGCACGCTGGAGGAGATGGTCGACGACCTGGGCAAGGATTTCCGTACCGCTGCCGATGACCTTGCCGAGGGCATCTCCTTGGATCCCATGAAAATGTGGGAGGAGGTCGATTCGGACCACTACGACTTGAATACCTGCCTGCGCGAGTCCATCGTGATGTTCAAGTCCTTCTTGGTGGCCATGCCCGAAGGCCAACTGGGGGCTTTTCAAGATACCGTTCGCATGCAATCCCAGGATCCCGCCGTCTCTTCCTCCCAAAGGTTGTTCCGCCATAGACGAATGACCTCAATCGCGGGAGAATGATTAAGCCTGCTCGCCCGCGGGCATCCGGGAATCTCAACCGGCGGATAAGCACCCCTTGGGGGTGTATCTAATTGGAACCTGCGGGCCATTGCCAGGACAACTCAAGGAGGCATTCGGTGCATCCGAAGTGATGGATGCGCCGCTAATGGACCGTTGGCCCGAAACCGACCACGCGATCCGGATGCGTCGACCCCTCGGCAGCCACCCAAACAGGTGACTGAAGCGGAGGCCATCCGTCTGGCCCAGGCCGGAGATGCCGCGGCTTTTGAATTCCTGTACCGCTTGCACAGCCGCCGCGTCTACGCTTTGTGCCTTCGAATGGTCAATAACCCGTCCGATGCGGAAGACCTGATGCAGGAAGCTTTTCTGCAGCTTTTCCGCAAGATTGGGACCTTCCGCGGGGAGTCGGCCTTCTCGACCTGGTTGCACCGGATGACGGTCAATGTGGTGCTGATGCGGTTGCGCAAGAAGTCGCTCCCGGTGGCCTCGCTCGAAGAAACGACGGATCCCGATGATGAAACGGGCGGCCCCAGGAAGGACATCGGCGCCCCGGATTTGCGCTTAAGCGGCGCCGTCGACCGGGTCAATCTCGAGCGTTCGGTTGAAAAGCTGCCTCCAGGTTACCGGACGGTGTTCGTACTGCATGACGTCCAGGGGTACGAGCACAACGAGATCGCGGACATCATGGGATGCTCGGTGGGAAATTCGAAGTCGCAATTGCACAAGGCGCGCACGCGTCTGCGGGACCTGCTCCAGGAAGAAGTACGCCAGCAGGCACGGCAGGAACGCCATGCGGCAAAAACGCAGACGGGGCACGATGATTGAGCTACAATGTGCGCAATTCGAGGGTGTGTGCGCGGCTTCGCGGCGAAAAAAACAGGGATTTGCGCCGGAACGATTTGAGAGAAGTCGAACGGGGCGGGCCTCCAGCGCCGGCTCCCGCGGAGTGATGGGTTATGCAGTGTGAGGACGTGGAATTCGTAATGGAACAGGAAGGTCTGGCGCCGCTGCCGGAAGCAGCGCAAGCGCATGTGGCCACTTGCAGTCATTGCCAGGGATTTGTCGCCGATCTCGCGGCCATTGTTTCCGTCGCGAATCAATTGCCTGCGGAAGTCGAGCCGCCCGCCCGCGTGTGGTTGTCCCTTCAAGCGCAACTTGAACTCGAAGGGATTATCAAGACGCCGGCGGTTCCTGCTCGCGTTGAGCATTCGCCCTGGTGGCGGGGCTTCGGCGATCTGTTTCGCAGCCGCGCTCTGGCTGCGGCAACCGTGGGCCTGCTAATCGTCGCCGCCGCAGTTGTGCAATTGCGGCGACCCCCGGATGATTCCTCGGTGCCTGCAGGGATCGCCGCCGGGCCCGCATCGCAGACGGCGTTCGCGCAAACTGCCAAGGTTCTGAACGAGCAGGAAATCGATCTTAGAAACATGCAGCTTGCTTCAACTTCCGCGGTGGACGACTCTTTCCGGCAGAACCTCCAGCAAATCGATGATTTTATTGCCGTCTGCGAGCGCCGCTTGCGCGCTGCACCGCAGGACGAACTGGCGCGCGAATATCTGTCCAACGCCTATCAGCAAAAAGCCGAATTGCTATCCGCGATGCTGGATCGCGAAGGGAGCATCCACTAACATGGGAACGGGAAAGATGAATTTGACTGCTTCGCCGCTGCTGTCGAACTTGTCTACGCTGCGGCGGGATGTGAACCGCGGCGTGCTTCCGCTATTCGGCGCTGCCGTTTTTCTCTGCTCCGGCCTGACCGCCGCCGGCGCTGCCAGCCAGCATATCGTCGAAAGGCATTTCGCGGTCCACACGCGCCCGGTGGTCGTGATCCACAACGTCGCCAACGGCCGCATCGAGGTGAAGTCCTGGAAAAACGCCGAAGTTGACGTTGTCGCCAGCCAGGCTTCCGACAAAATTGGTTTTGACATTGAGCAAGCCGGCGACCGCATCGACGTCACCGCCAACGTTCTGGACGCCTCGGCGCAATCCCAGGATTTGGCGGCCAGTTTGCAGCTCACCGTGCCGGAAGAAACCGAATTGCAGCTCAAGACCGAGACGGGACTGATTTACGTCGAGCAGGTCATGGGCGACATGACGCTGGAAAGCGTCGCCGGCGACGTCCACTTGAAGGAAGTCTCCGGCTACATCATCGTTCGAACCACGGAAGGCTCGCTGGTTTGCACGCAATGCGCCGGCAAACTGGATTTCAAGTCCATTGGCGGCGGCGCTCAGGTTCTTCAGCCGGCACTCACCAACGTCAGCCTCTTCACCACTTCCGGAAATATTCTTTTTGACGGGGATTTCGTGCGAACCGGCCTCTATACCATGAAGAGCGGCAAGGGCCTCGTCGAAGTCCGTTTCTCGGGCAACGATTCGTTTGACCTGAAAGCGCAAACCGCCGTCGGCACCGTCGACAATCGCGCCGCCGCGTACCTGAAGCCCGATTCCCATGGCGTCAAACATCTGGCGTCGAAGTTCACTAAGGGCTTTTTTGGCACCGTCGGACAAGGTCTGGCCAAAGTCGAACTCTCCTCCTACAGTGGTACAATTCGCATTCTGAAGCGCGACTAGTTTTTCGCGTCAGCATCGCGTGACCACTACACCTCCTTTGCGCGGGCCGCAATTCCGCGCTCCGATTCTTTGTCTCGCCGGATTCATGGGTTCCGGCAAGACCACCATTGGCACGCTCCTCGCTCGCCAGCTCGCCTGGCGCTTTGTCGATCTCGATGAACGCATCGAAGCCTCCGCCGGCCTCCCGATTCCACAAATTTTCGAGCGCCTCGGCGAACCGGCCTTCCGCCAGATCGAAGCCGATCAGCTCCGCGCCGCCATTGGCCGCGCCGTCGAAACGAGGGAGAGCACCGTTCTCGCGCTCGGCGGCGGCACTTATGCTCAGCCCGGCTGCCCCGAATTTCTCCGCGCTGCCGGCGTCCCGGTTTTGTGGCTGGATTCGCCCATCGAAGTCCTCCTGGCACGCTGCATGACCATGACCGGCCGTCCACTATTTCGCGACGAAGCTAGCTTCAGCGCGCTCTACGCCCAGCGTCTGCCTTCCTATCAAATCGCCGACCACCGCATCGACAGCTCCGGCGAACCCGCCCAGGTCGTCGCCGAAATTCTGCGCCGCGGCATTGTTGCCTCCGGGGGAAACGCCGCGCATCTGGTGGTTGAGAAACCCCTGTCCTGAGAGAGAATGGACCCGGGGGTAAGAAGCATCGTGAAATTCAGAACCGCATCGTTCGCCCTGGCGCTTGGCATCTTGGCGTGTGCCGCATTTTCTCTCGCCGCTCAGAAGAAGCCCGCGGCAACCTCCGGCCCCGCGGTTTTCGCGCAGGACAAGGGCAAGCTCTCCATCAAACTCGGCGGACAGACCGTCGGCCACGAGGAATTTGAAATCGCGCCCTCCGGCGGCGGCTGGCTCGCCAAAGGCACCGCAGAGATCAAGCCGCCCGACGGCGCCGCCAGCAAAGTCTCCGGCTCGCTGACGCTGCAACCTGGCGGCGCGCCCATCAGTTACGACTGGAGCGCGCAAACGGAAAAAACCAACGGCGCTCACATCGTGTTTGCCAACGGCGTCGCCAGCATTACGCTCGAGATGCAAGGTGCCCGCCCCTTCCAGCAGGATCTCAATTTCAATACGCCGCTGATCGCCGTTCTGGACAACAATCTCTACCATCAATACGCCGTCCTCGCCCGCATCTACGACTGGTCCAAGCGCGGCGTGCAAACTTTTCCCGTCCTCATTCCCCAGGAACTGACCCCCGGCACGATCACTGTGCAATCCACCGGCTCCGCCACAGCCGACGGCAAGACCTACGAAGGCCTCAAGGTCTCCACCACCGACCTCGAGATTTTGCTCTTGCTCGACTCCAATCACCGCCTCATGCGCCTGGAAGTCCCCCAAGCCAAAGTCTCCGTCATCCGCGAGTAGTCCAGTCCCGCCGCCGGCGAAAACTCTCCCGCAAAGAAAAAACGCGGCACCCCGCTAATCGGGACGCCGCGTTTTTCGTGCCTTGCCTAGGGAAACTTATCGCGCTAGCGGCCGCTGAAACACCGGCCCGCCGGGACGCCGCAGCGGATAGCCCTGCGGATTACCATGGGCGTGCGAGTGCGCAAACCCATTCGAATGCCCGGCGCCAATATGTCCGTTGCCGTTGCCATTCGCCGACGCGGGCTGCGGCAGCCGCGCCGGATTACCGATAGGGCGGAGAATGACTGGCGCTCCATGAACGTGGTCGCTGATCGCCTGCAGCCTCTTCAAGATCGACTGCCACTGTTCCCAATCCAGTTGCCGCAGGAACGGCCGCAATCCCTGGATGAACGGATCCTCCAGCAGCGCCTCCCCGTCGGATTCCGGGATGAAGAACCGGTTCAACCCAACGTTCAGCGCTTCGGAGATTTTCTCCAGTGTGCCGAGGCTCGGCGTCATCTGCCCGCTTTCGATGCGGGATAGGTAGGAGCGCGAAACCTTCGAGCGCGACTGCAACTGGCTCTGGGTCATCGCACGCGATTCCCGCAGCTGGCGAATGCGCTGGCCGATATTCTCGACCGTCTCCTGGTTAACGAACTTTTCTTCGGCTGGTTCAGCGGCTGCTTCCTCCGGAGGTGCCGGTGGAGGAATCAGGAACTCCAAGCGCTGAGGCAAGGCGCGCACGCAACGGCGGCAATTCCCCGTGCGCGTCCGGTATTGGACCAGACCACATGTCTTACAGCGAATGACTTCCCGATCCATTTCTAACGAACTCATCTTTTTTTCTAGTTGTACGGACACCGGCACTCCTTGTTGACTGTTTTTCCGGCGTGCGGATAGGGGGAGGAACGCTGGAACGTTCGCTGGGAAGGCAGTTACTGGCGCAGTGGGAGTATCGTGCGCCCGCCAATTTCTGTCAAGAGTATTTTTAAACTATTTTTGTTTCTTGCCCGCACAGATTTGTACTGCTACGCCTCGCCTTCGCTGTCCTAAAGGACACACGCGCCTCCTTGCTCCCATCATTTCCGCGAAACCTTGTGTGGTCTCTCGCCCACTACCACACCAATTGTGGTGCGGTCCCATGCCCCAACCTCTCCACTGGCCGCGCGGAATTTGTCCCGTCTGCCCGCTCCACCCCTTCGGTGTCCCAGCCGGCGGCATCAATAAAGCATCACGACGATGCGAAAGGTGGCAAAGTCAGACGATTTTCTCTGTGGGCACGCGGCCACGGCAGCAGCCCTGTAGCGGCCGGATTGAAGCTCCTTCTTTAAACCCTCGGGCAACTTCGAGAGGTCGGGAGTTTCGTAGTGCGCGACGTACCGAGGCTTGCTGTCTCCCGCATATTCACGGTCGAGCGCACAACTCATCCGGGCGTCATCTACAATCTTGAGCAAGCGCAACCCGCGAGCGGCAATGAGCTTCCCGATCCGCTCTTCTTGTTCCGCGATCGAGAGAAGCGGGACGACGCGGGCAAAATCCTCTACGGCGAACAACTGGTCGCCGCCTTCGACCACCGCGATCCCAATGGAATCGATGGCGGCATCGAGGATATTCGCGCGGTGCCCGGGGGAATGCATCCAGCCGTCGTGGAACCTGCCGGCATACTCCGCCATGCCGATATTCTCCGTGATGTGACTGAAACTCACTCCGGCTTCTCGCGCCCGAGCCGTCAGGTCGGCCTCGCCTGGCAAGCGGTGCTGAAGCAGATTCTGCTCGGCCATGAGTTCGGCATGTTTGCCCGCGGCGCGGGCCAGACCCTGATCCCATTTCAAGAGCGGCAACTCCCTGGCCGCCCGTTCGCGATTCACGGAATCGAAGAGGAGTTTTTCCGAGTCGGGAATTCTCTCCTGGGCAAAACAAGCGTGTGAAAAAAGAAACACAAAGGCAAATGCCAAAGCTGTATTCTTACCTAGAGAATTTTTTCTCATTTGCGGACTGCCTCGCCTTTGAGCACCGCGCGACGTGGTGATCCCGATCGCGATTCCTTGGCCCCATTGAAAGATAAATCCTGCTACTAAAAGCTCCTTGAGAACAAGGGGACAGTATGAAGCCTGTCGATCACTCTTCGAGCACAATGGCAGCCGCAGTCTTGTGACCACCAAACTGCCTATTAACCTTTCTCCGAGAAAGGTATAAGATACCCGCAAGTTTCAGGTCCTCCCTTCAGCAATTGGAGTATTCATGGTCGTTCGCGTACGGAACTGCCTTTTCCTCATCCTGATTCTTGCTCACCTCTTTTCGCTTTCTTCCTTTGTTTTCGCACAGGAGTCAGTTTCATTCCCGCCAGCGGAGGATCCCCCGGTTTTAGCGCCCAAGCTGCAAAAGGAACTGGGAAAAGCGCTGGAAGCATTGCGCGCCGACAAGCCTGCGGAGGCGCGCAGCCACCTGGAGGCGGTTTATCGGACTGCTCCTGGCAACGCGGACGCCAACTTTCTTTTTGGAATCTATTCCGCAGAGATGAACGATTGGCTGCATGCCAAGGGCTATTGGGAAAGAGTCCTGGTGCGCGCGCCAAGCCATCTGAGCGCGCTGCTCTCCCTGGGCGAAGCGCTGATGCGGGAAAACAAATCTGCCGAGGCGGCCCAGTATCTCAACCGCGCGGTTGAAGCCGAGCCTACTTCCTGGCGCGCGTACGCAGTGCTGGCGGATGCTTGCTTGCGGCAGGGCTTGCTTGATGAGTCAATCGAACATGCAGAGCGCGCACTGGAGCTGGGTCATAGCCAGGCGGGAATTGTCCAGCCAGTGCTGGCGAGGGCTCTGCACTTACACGGTGAACAGGAGCGGGCAATCCATGTTCTTCAAGGGTATCTCCAGGATCACCCTACAGACGGTGCCGCCACAAAACTACTCGAGGATTTGCAGGGCTCGCTCGGATCAGCCGGTGAACCTTCACCCGGCACAGCCTCGGCATCGCCGTTGTCGGAGCCTGCGGTGGCAACCTTAGCGCTTCTACCTTCGAATTGGTTGCCTGCCGACATAGACGAAAAAGTCCCGCCGGTGGAACCCGGCGTGGCGTGCAATCTTGAAGAAGTCATACAGAAGTCTGGGAAGCGGATCCAAGAATTTGTCGCCAATGTCGACCGGTACGCGGCAACCGAGGCGGTGACTCATGAATCGATTAACAAATGGGGGTTCGCCTCTCATCCAACCAGGTTCGAGTTCAACTATCTTGTTGCCATCAAGCAGAACCGCCTCGGCCTTCTAACGGTTGATGAATATCGGGACTCTCATTATCTTCCGGCCAAATTTCCCGATGGCATAGCTACCACGGGGCTGCCAGCACTAGTCCTAATCTTTCATCCATACTATGCACAAAACTTTAAGATCTCTTGCGAGGGACTGGCACGGTCGAAGGGCGGGCCGGCCTGGCAAATGTATTTCCGCCAACGGCCCGACAAACCGAATACCATCCGCAGCTACCAGATAGGTGCTGAAGGCCAGGCCTACCCGGTTGGACTCAAGGGGCGCGCGTGGATTGCGGCAGACACCTTTCAAATCGTGCGGCTGGAAACGGATCTCATCTCGCCATTGCCGCAAATCCGCCTGGTTGCCGACCACGCGACCATCGAATATGGTCCAGTGCATTTCCAATCCCGCAATCTGGATATGTGGCTGCCTCAAAATGCGGAAGTTCATTACGATTGGAGAGGCCGACGCAGTCATCGGCGGCACAGTTTCAAGAATTATCTCCTCTTCTCTGTGGACGAGAAACAACGGATCTCGGCGCCCGAATCAATAGGCCCAACGAAATAATTTCTTGAACTCCCGCGCACGCCTTCCATCCTCGGCTACAAGGCTTCGCCTAATTTCGACCCTCCAAAATTGCCGTTCAACCCTCATTTTCGACCGTTCGATGCAAAACACTTAACATCATCGTTAAGGTGTGCTATTCTTCCCCGTGTTTATTTACTCTGAGCCTCGATCGAAGATTTCCGCCTTGTCGGAAAGAGTCGAATCCTATCCCGTCCGCTCCCCCCGCTTCGGAAACGTTCAAACGTGCCAACTTTCAGGCGTTCCAACGAGCTTCACCCCTAAGTCCTTTCCTGTCAATTCTTTTGCCGACCCCCACCACCTAAACCTTTACGCTACAATCTTTTACAAAAAAGGTGGGGGCAGGGGGTGCCTCCATCTCGCCCATCTTCCTCCCTTGTCTTCCATCTTCCGTATGCTCTTCCATGTTCCGTATCCCGCAAGTCCTTTGGTTGCCACTCTTACGAAAACACCGGGGGTGTGGGGGTATTCTTCCCATTCTGGAACGCGCTCACGCCGAGCGAATCCGGGGGCCACTCTGCGAACCTCCGCGTTCTCAGCGTCTCCGCGTTATCTTTTTCGGTTCTCCGGCTCTCAACTGTCAACTGTCGACTTCCGTTTCCCCTGCGCTACACTATCCGCTCCATTGGGAGAAGCATGCATGCCGACACGCGAGGATGCCTGGAAACTGCTGTGCGAGTACACGGCTTCGGAGAGTTTGCGCAAACACATGCTGGCGGTGGAGGCTTGCGTGCGCGCTTATGCGCGCAAAGCCGCGGCGGACGAAGAAACCTGGGGGCTGGCGGCGCTGCTGCACGATTTTGATTACGAGCGCTGGCCCAATCATGGGCACTCGCCCGATGAGGGACATCCTTCGGAGGGCGCAAAGATTTTGCGCGAGCTGGGCTACCCCGAGGAGGTGATCCGCGCGATCCTTTCGCACGCGGATTATTGCAATTTTCCGCGGCTCACTCCGCTGGAGCACACGCTTTTTGCTTGCGACGAGCTGGCCGGGTTCCTGACGGCTTGCGCTTACGTGCGGCCGTCAAAAAGTATCTTGGATCTGGAAGTGGACTCCGTGAAGCGCCGCATGAAAGACAAACTTTTCGCCAAGGGCGTTTCGCGCGAGGACGTGCGTAAAGGCGCTGAAGAACTGGGCGTGCCGCTGGAGGAGCACATCGGGTTTTGCATCACGGCTCTGCGAGAGCACGCTGATGCGCTGGGCCTGCGCGGGACGCTATGAACATTCGCCCGTCGCGCTTCGGTGGCGCGGTCAGCTCGGTGATGGAAGGTGGCGAATGGCGGGAATCAATGGTGCGCGTACAGGACCAGCGCGGCGCCGAACATCATGCTGGCGATCACCAGGGTGACCAAGCCAGCGGTGAACCATCGGGAATGCAGGGCATGAAAGAAGGAGGCGCGGCCTTCCGCGTGTTCGTGAGCTGCCGCGACGGGCAAGAGTTTTGCGAGCTGGGGCGCACGGGCCGTAGCTAGCCGGTCGGCGTACTCTACTTTGGCGACAAAGTTGTAGCCCTTGCGCGGAATCGTTTCGACGAACGCGGGCTGGTCCGGCGAATCGCCAAGAACCTGGCGCAGCTTGTTCACGGTGGTATTCACGTTGGCGTCGTAGTTGACGTGCGTATCGATCGGCCAGAGCTGCGTGCGCAACTCTTCGCGGGTGACGATTTCGCCGGGCTTCTGAAGTAGTGCGAGAAGCGCCTGGTAGACCTTGCCCTGCAGGTTCACGCGCGTGCCATCCTTGAAAAGCTGTGCATTTTTCAAGTCCAACTGGAACGCGCCAAAACAGGCGTAACGCGCGGGAGCGGTTGCTGCGCTATTCAAAACTTCGTGCCCTTCGGGCGAGGGCATGGAAACCGGTGCCGAGCTCATGAAGATCCCCTAGTCACAACGTTAGACTGATTCATCACCCGTTTTATTCCCGCGAAGAGGCGCCCCGATGTGGCCTCTAGATGCACACGCGATTTCCTGGGAAGGGCAAAACACGCTAGAATTGGAAGGAATGCTGACCCAGATTGACGGATTTGACGCTGCCGCGAGCCGCCATCCGCGCCGGAAGACGTATGGCGTGAAGGTGGGACAGGTACGCGTGGGCGGAGGCGCGCCCATCGTCGTGCAGTCCATGACGAATACGGATACGGCTGACATCGAGACGACGCTGAAGCAGACTTTGGAGCTGGCGGAGGCGGGTTCGGAAATTGTGCGCTGGACGGTGAACGTGCCGGAAGCGGCGGCGGCGGTGCCGGAGATCAAGCGGCGGATGCTGGATGCGGGCTGCACGGCGCCGATTATCGGCGATTTTCATTACAACGGGCACGTGTTGCTGACCAAGTTCCCCGAATGCGCGCGGGCGCTGGACAAATATCGCATCAATCCGGGGAACGTGGGCGCGGGGCAGCGGCGGGATGAGCAGTTCTCCACGATTTGCAAGATTGCGCGGGACAATGGCAAGCCCGTTCGCATCGGCGTGAATGGCGGCTCGCTGAATCAAGAGCTGGTGATGCGCAAGATGCAGGAGAACACGGACCGGAATCTCGGCAAAGAGAGCGAAGAGATCATCAACGATTGCATGGTGCTTTCGGCGCTGCAATCGACAGAGCTGGCGCTGGAGTCCGGGCTGCGGCACGAGCAGATTATTATTTCTTGCAAGACTTCGCGGCCGCGGGACCTGATTACCGTGTACCGCGATCTTTCGGCGAAGACCGAGCAGCCTTTGCACCTGGGACTGACGGAAGCTGGAATGGGGATGAAGGGGCAGATTTGGTCGGCGGCTTCGCTGGGCGTGCTGCTCTACGAAGGCATTGGCGATACGATTCGTATTTCACTGACACCCAAACCGGGCGGCGACCGGCGGGAGGAAGTTTACGCCGCTTGCGAGCTGTTGCAGGCCCTGGGCCTGCGTTCATTTGCGCCCAGCGTGACGGCGTGCCCCGGGTGCGGGCGGACCACGAGCACTACGTTTCAGGAATTGGCGGAAGCGATTCAGGGATATATTCGCGACAGCATGCCTGTTTGGAAGACGCAATATGAAGGCGTCGAGAACATGACGCTGGCGGTGATGGGTTGCATCGTGAATGGGCCGGGGGAATCGAAGGCCGCGAACATCGGTATTAGCTTGCCGGGCACGGGCGAGGCGCCGCGGTGCCCTGTTTATATTGATGGGCAGAAAGATGTGACGCTCGAAGGCACTTACGATGAGCTGGCGGTGGCGTTTCAGGCGCTCGTCGATAATTACATCGCGAAGAAGTATCCCCGAAAGACGGTCTCCGTTTCCGCGTAGTTTTGGATCCCTGCCGCATTTTATAACGAACACTCATCCTGAAGGCTAGCCGAGCCATTGCGGATTGTGGATGGTGCCGTCGAAGTTGTTAGTGGTCTTATAGCCTTCGAATTGGCCGTTGCGGGCGGCTTGCTCGGTTCTGGCGAGCAGGGCGGCGGTTTCAGAGGCGGTGAGCGGCTTGAAACTGCGGGCGGCGTCGAGAGCCTGCTGGACGTTGGCGAGAGATTCGCAGCCGGTGATGACGACACTGGTGGGCAGGTTCATGGCGAAGTGCAGGCACTCGACGGGGGAAAGCGTATTGCTGCGGAGGAGGAGACCGGCGCCCATGGGCTTCATGCCGAGAACGCCGATTTCATTTTTCAGCAGTACGGGAAGGACTTTCTGGCCGAAGCTTTCGTAGTGAGCGTCCATGGCATTGAGGGGCATCTGGACGGCGTCGAAATGAAATTGATGCGCGGCGGCAGTTTCCAGCATGTGCAGGTGCATGGCGGGATTTTTGTGGCCGGTGAAACCGATGTAACGGACTTTGCCGGCTTTTTTGGCTTCGAGGACGGCTTCCATGCCGCCGCCGGGAGCGAAAATGCGCTCGGGGTCGGTCATGCGAATGACTTCGTGGAATTGGAGAAGATCGATGTGGTCGGCCTGGAGGCGGTGGAGAGATTCATCGAGCTGCGCCGCGGCGGCCTTTTTGGTTTGGCCGTCGATTTTGGTCATGAGGAAGGCCTTCTGGCGGTAGCCCTCGCGGAGCGCCTTGCCCATCCGGAGTTCGCTGTTACCACCATTGTAGTCCCAACAGTTGTCCAGGAAATTGATGCCGCCGTCGAGGGCGGCGCGGATGATTTTGATGCTGTCCTGTTCGTCGGACTGCATGCCGATGTGATAGCCGCCGAGACCCACGAGGGAGACGCGTTCGCCAGTACGGCCGAGCTTGCGGTAGGGGATGCCGTTTTCGGCGCCGGCGGCCCAGAGGTTTGGACCGGCAACGCTGGCCAGGAGTGAGGTGGTCAGCATGGCGTTCAGGAATTCGCGGCGACTCACTGCATCCGCGGCAGAGTCCTGGGCGGGATGATTCGCGGGCGACATGGTGATACCTCCCAGAAAGATTTCAGCGTAGATGCCTGCGGCAAAAAGTGCAAGGCCGTCTAGGGAATGCGTGGGGAGTCGGGAGTCGCGATGCTGCGCAGTTTCTCGAGGACAGTAGCGCGGGCGCGGGAATAGGCCTGCTTGTCGTCGAGCAACTGGTAGGCCCAGTGGCCGCCCAAGGCAATCCCTTGAATCTCAAAAGCCAGGCGTGTGGGGTTCACGCTGGAGCGGATGTGGCCGGCGTCCTGGGCTTGTTGGACGGCGCGAACGAGGACATCAATCCACTCGCTCATGATGGCAGCGATGCGGTCGCGAACGACTCCACGGCGGCTGTCAAATTCAAAGGAAGCGGCGCTGAAAAAACAGCCGCCGCTGAAGACGCGCTTCTCGACAAGTGCGAGCCAGTGGTCGAGCAGGCCCCAAAGGCGAGGCATGCCTTTGGGGGCGGAGATGGCGGGGCGGCTAACGTGGTCAATGAAAATTTGACGGGCCAGCTCGATGGTAGCCAACTGCAGCTCTTCCTTGGAACCAAAGTGGGCAAAAAGGCCGCTTTTGCTCATGCGGAGCTGGGCGGCGAGAGAACCGACGGTGAGGCCCTCGAGGCCCTGGACGGAGGCAATATTGACGGCGCTGGCGAGGATGACTTCGCGGGTGCGGAGACCGCGAGCCTGCGGGCGGGGGGTACGCGGCTTGCGGGAGGAGCGTGCGACAGCGGGCATGAAAAGATTGTAACACATAGAAATAAATAGCACGAACGTTCGTCTTTTATGGTAGGCTCACGGAATCCGAGGTGTGGTCATGAGAGTTCGCCATTTCTACCACCTGCTCGCGCCGTTCTGGCTGCCATTTCTTCTTGCGGCGATGCCCTTCCCAGGAGGAGCGCAGGAGATCCCATTGAAACATTGCGACGCGCTGCCGGTCGTCGAAGTGGCCGTCGGGCGCGAACCGATGCTGTTTTTGGTGGATACGGCGGCGACCTCGATGCTGAATCTCAATTCGTTTACAACCGGAAAAGCACAGGGCACACGGGTAACTTCGTGGACGGGAACCCTGGCCACCAGCGGGCGAGAGGTCACGTTGGACGAGGTCACGGTCGGCAGCACAAAACTGGTGAAGCTGGAGCTGCTAGCCATTGACCTGTCAGCGATTGGGAAGGCCTGCGGGCGAAAGATCGACGGCGTCCTCGGGATGGACCTGCTGGCAAAGCTGGGGGCGACGATCGACATGAAGCGCCAGTTGATGCACGTGGCCACGGCGAGCGAGGTTCGCGGCCATGCAGCGGCGGCGGAAATGATGGGCGAAATGCACCGATGCCTGGACGCGTTCAATGAGTCCGATGAGAAAGCCTTTGCGGAGTGTCTGGACCCGAAGATCGTGCTGTTCACCGCCGGCGCGGAACTCTATGGACGCGAACAAACCATCGGATATTTTCGAGAACGTTATTTTCATCAGAAGCCCGCCGCGCACCTGGAAATCCGCGAGAGCGCGTTTCACCCGATTGGAGACGCTATTTGGTACGAATACGAGTTTACGATTGAATCCACGCGCGGCGTTTTGCGTGGCCGAGGAATGGCGATGTGCCGGAGGTCCGAAGGGCACTGGCGAATGGCAAGCATGCATCACTCGATAGTGGAGTTCGAGCCGGCGGCAGCTGAGGGACAGAGTCGGTAAGCTGCCGGCAAAGAAGCAAACCAAGGGACTACAACTTAAGAAGATGGGGCAAATCGCTCGGTGCCGCGTCAGCAGCACAGTGGTAGGTTAGTTTCTGATAATCCGACGCAATATAAAGGGCGTTGACAACCTGACCGCCGAACAAATAGGGGCCGAGGGTTACTTCCGGTTAGCCGACAATATGTCCGGAATGTGAACTCGGCTTGGGGTGCATGTACTCCAGCCCCTCTGCCCGCTTCTCGGCGCTCCACACATTTCAAGCCTTTGGGAATTCTGAAAAAGCCCCCACGCAACAACGGCTTGCGGGGCGCCCTCGCGGTCGAGTGACCTCAACGGTCACGGCCGCCCGCCCTTGCAAGGGGGAGAAGGATTAAACGTCGTATAATCTCGTGCGCGCAACGGGGGGAGCAGAACATATGAACGTACAAGAACAAATCAAGAAGCATATTACCAGCCAACCGGAGCCAAAACGCAGTGACATGCGAGAGTTGCATCGGCTCACACTTCAAGTGTCACCAGAATGCAAATTATGGTTCTTCGATGGTAAAGACAGCAAAAATCATACTGTTTCCAACCCTACGATTGGATATGGATTTCACACAATAAAATATGCCAATGGAAAAAGTAGAGAGTTTTTTCAAATTGGTGTGAGCGGAAACAAAACCGGAATCTCTGTCTATGTTCTTGGTCTCAAAGATAAGAAGTACTTAGCCAAAACGTATGGAAAAAAACTAGGCAAGGCGAGCGTGACCGGATATTGCATTCGGTTTAAAGCTCTAAAGGATATAAACATCGATACGCTTGAAGCGGCAATACGATATGGGCTTGCAGCTCAGAATGAAAAAGGCAAGCTGACGAAATAATTCCACTGTTAAAGGCAAGCAGTGATCGATGTAAAGGCGCTCCAGTATACGACCCCTACAGCCCTGACCCGCGCCACAAAGCCATTCTCTATAAAACGGGTCTCCCGCAATAGTCGTGCGGCTCTC
>Ga0210400_10000073_pt1 | contig 139382 bp, 119 predicted proteins | sample IncBWH26MmetaG_FD_155456 | JGI IMG/M metagenome (GOLD analysis project Ga0210400, IMG submission 155456) | Forest soil microbial communities from Barre Woods Harvard Forest LTER site, Petersham, Massachusetts, United States - Inc-BW-H-26-M | ecosystem: Environmental > Terrestrial > Soil >... | reverse complement strand
GCGAGCGGGATTGCGCTGGATGGAAATCGGATGATCTGGACCTGGAAGCTTGACCTGCTGTTCCTTCATGTTTCGGTCTCCCCTTTCTGCTCCTGCTTAGCTCTTCAGGATCAGCGTGAAGTGCTCATGCACAATCTCGAAGTTTGCTAACAAAATGGATCTGACAATGAACCATCGCGTTGCTGCTCAGAGAATGGATAGTCAGTATAGCCGTGCGAATCGAAAGTGTAGAAAGTCCTCCGGTCGTAATCGTTAAGCGGCAGCCCGAGTTTGATGCGCTTCGGCAGGTCCGGATTCGCGACGAAGTGGCGTCCGAACGCCACCGCGTCAGCATCTCCCTTTTCTACGATTGCCGCGGCCGCGTCGGGTTCGAATCCACCCGCAGAGACGATTCTCCCGCTAAAAAGCTTGCGTAGCCGTTCCGTAGCAACCGGTCCTTGACCCTCGGCGATGAGCACGTTGCCCTTGACGCGTGGTTCGATGATGTGGAGGTATGCGAGTCCGAACCGGTTCAATTGCTTGGCAACGTAATCGAACAGAACGTCCGAGTTGCTGTCCGACATGTGGTTCCATGTTCCACCAGGTCCAATTCGCACCGCCACGCGATTGCCACCCCACACCGATGCCAGCGCCTCTACAACCTCCATCAGGAAACGAGTTCGGTTTTCTATTGAGCCCCCATAACCGTCCGTGCGCTTGTTGCTGCCGTCCTGCAGGAATTGATCGGGCAAATAACCGTTGGCAGCGTGAAGTTCCACGCCGTCAAAGCCTGCGGCTTTTGCGCGCTCGGCGGCTTTGCGATAGTCCTCGACGATGCCTGGAATTTCTGAGATATCGAGCATCCGATGCGGCGAGGGCTTCTGCCAGCCATTGGGGGTAGAAGTGTTGACCGTGGAATCGAGCCAGTATTGCGGATCGATGGATGGCGCCACGGGTGCTGCACCGTTGGTCATCGAGACGTGCGACGAGCGACCCTCGTGCCAGAGTTGCGAGAACATGTGGCTACCCTTCCCGTGGATCGCGCTTGTGATCCTCTTCCAACCGGCGACCTGCTCGTCGGAATACATTCCCGGCGCACCAAACCACCCGCGACCCGCAATTGAAATCGAAGTCCCTTCGGAGATGATGAGCCCGCCCTCAGAGGCACGCTGCGTGTAGTATTCGAGCATCAGATCGCCCGGAATATCGCCGGGCTGTTCGGACCGCGAACGCGTAAGAGGCGCCATCACCACTCGATGTGTCAGGGTGAACGGGCCTACTTGCACTGGTGTGAAGAGTTTTTGTGTGGGTCCGGCTTCCCGACCAGCCTCAGTTTTTGTGAAATGTGACATCTCTCGCATTTCCGTTTACGATCAGCCTTTCAGAAACTGCGTGACGTGCTGCACAAACAGCTCGGGATATTGAAACTGCGACCCATGATTGGAGTCGGGGTAGATGATTAGCTGCGCGTCCGGGATGTTCTGCTGCATGATGAAGGAGTTGATCGTGGGCATGATCACGTCGTTACTGCCGTTCACCACGAGTGTTGGTTGCTTGATCGTCTTGAGATAGCCGTAGGAGCCCGTTTTCTGCACGCCCCACTTGTCCATCGCTTCAACCTGGGCCGGCGAAACCTTGTCGTTCACCTCGGGATCGCGCTCTTCCTGGCGAAGGTGCTTCCGCTTCAGGAATTCCTTTCCTGCGGCCTGCGCCGCCTCGGACGGACTGAAGAGGACCGCGAGCCAGAGGTGCTCGGGTGGATCATAGGGGGCGCTGAAGATCCGCTTTGCGACCAGGGTCAGCGACGCCATGCCCTCACCGCCGCGCGGACCGGTACCCACTAGGATCAGCTTACGGACGAGATCGGGCGCCTGCAGCGCGATTTCCTGCGCGACCATGCCGCCGATCGAAAAGCCGAGCATATCCGCCTTGTTCAAACCAAGCGCTCGGCTGAAGGCGACCGCGTTGGCGCCCATCTGCTCGAACGTGGTCGGGACCTCGCCGGAGCTGCTGGAGACCCCAGCGTTGTCGAACAGGATTACCTCACGATCGCGAGCCAAGCCGTCCGTGACCGTCGGGTCCCAGTAATCCATGGTGCCCAGGTAGTGCATGTTGAAGACGAGCGGCACGCCTCCGGCCTTGCCGAAGCGGCGATAGGCGAAGCGGATTCCGTTAGCCTCAACGAACTGCGTCGGCGCGGTCTGGTGGGTGGCTTTCGCCACCGCTTCATTCACCATTTTCTCTGCTGGCTCATAAGAGATGCCGTGTTTCTCCACCACGTCAGCCATTGGACACCTTCCTCCATTTGATATTTATTGCGTGTCGATCATCCCCGCACTTCGTGTGCGTCGGTTCAGGCATTCATTCCGCCATCCACGGTAAGATTCGCCCCGGTGATATACGAGGACTCCGGACCGGCGACGAAGGCCACCAAGTTTGCGACCTCATCCACATGCCCATAGCGGTTGAGCGACGTGACGGCTTTTTGAGGCACAGCCCATTCGCCTGAGGCTGGATTCAAATCCGTGTCGATCGGACCCGGCTGGACGTTGTTGACCGTGATACCGCGGCTGCCGATCTCTCTGGCCAATCCTTGAGTGAACATTTTTACGGCTCCCTTGGTGGCCGAGTAGGCTACCAGTCCGGGTACCAGGACACGCTCGCCCACGGACGAGCCGATCATGATGATGCGGGCGCCGCTCTTCATGTGTTTCAGCGCCGCCTGCGTCGCGGCCATTATTCCGCGGACGTTGATGCCAATCATGGTATCCATCTCCTCGATCGTGGTCTCCTCGAACGTTTTTGGAATAGCCGTGCCGGCATTGTTCACCAGCACATCTAATCGACCGAAGGTCGCGACCGTTTTTTCGACCGCGCTCTTGACAGCTTTTGCGTCGGCCGCGTCCGCTTGGATCGCGATCGCCTTTCCGCCAAGGCGCTCAATCGCTTTGACCACGGCGGAAGCCGCTTTGTCATCCTTTGCGTACGTGATGGCCACACTTGCGCCATTCTTCGCCAGCCTTTTCGCGATCGCCGCGCCGATGCCCCGCGAACCGCCCGTAACGAGCGCAACTTTTTCTGTCAGTGTCGACATGTAACCTCCTATGATTTCTGATGCACGATTCAGCGCTTCGCTGGTTCAATCGTCTGTCACTTTGATGCACCTGCATTGCAAACAGATTGGCACTCTGAGGAATACCGCCTATTCCGAATAGGAATGGATGGCGGAGTGGGAGGAAGCTACTTTTGCCCATTTCTTGAAATGGACAACAAGGGGAGAATCGTTACTCTTTGCATAGAATCTATTCCATAGAGGAATACGGAGGTGCGTGTGGACAAATTCGATGCAATGCAAATGTTCGTTCGGTTAGTTGAAAAGGGGAGCTTCTCCGCTGTCGCAAAGGAGCGTGGAATTGGTCAACCTGCCGTCAGCAAGCTGATCTCTGCCTTAGAGGATGAGCTCGGCACCGAACTGATTCACCGTACCTCTCGCTCGCTTGCACTCACTGAGCCAGGTCGCGACTTTTACGAGTCTGCTTTGCACATTCTCGACGACTTTGAGAACGCGACTTCACGAATCGGCAGAGGCCAAACTGCACCGAAAGGCCTCATTCGCGTGACCGTTCCTCCCACGTTTGCCCGTCTCCACATGGTGTCAAAACTGCCTGCGTTTTTTGCCTCCTACCCCGACATGGCAGTTGAGTTTGCGGCATCGGAGAGCCCCCAACGATCATCGAAGACGGCTTTGATTTGGCGATCCACTCCGGTGACCTTCCAGACTCCACTCTGGTTGCGCGAAGATTCGCGCAGACGATGATCATTCTCGTCGCCACGCCTCAATACCTCACACGACACGGGGCACCGGAATCGCCGGACGATCTCAACCGCTTCCGAGGTGTCGTTTATGTCGAGCGGGGCTCGGTGCAGCCGTGGACATTTGGCTCAGGACCGGACGCGAAGCGTGTTATCCCCACAGGAGTATTTCGAACCAGCGATATTGAGCAGATGCGGATGAGCGTCCTGGAACATCTGGGGATAGCCCAGGCGCCAGCATGGCTCTTCGCCGCGGAACTCAGAGAAGGTACAGTTATACGTCTTCTGGCTCCTTTCGAACGAACGGTCCCGATTCTTGCGGTTCGACCGGCTAGCCGCCGGCTGTCCGCGAAAGTACGCATCTTCATCGAGCATCTGGAGAAAACTTTCGCGTTGTGTTCCCAGTTCAATCCGCCTCGCTAAACTGTGTGTCAGGCGATCGCGGCATCGATCAGGGCTTCGGCCGCTTTGGCGGTAGCTTTCACTGCATCCCGCTTTCCTAGAATGCCGGCTGTCGAGTACGCCCCCTCAATCAACATGAGCAATTGGTTACTCAGAACATCGGGCTGATGCGCCCCTATCGTGCGGCACAGCTTCAGCAATCTCTTTCTCAGGTCTTTTTTATGAGCCAAGGCAACCACTCTGGCGCGGGAACCTTCCTCCGGGAACTCTGTTACCGCTTTCAAAAACGCACAGCCCCGGAACTGCGGCTGCCGGGTCCGAACTGCGATTGCCTCAAATAGATCGTGCAATTGTCGCCGGGGCTGGCTCGGATTTAGGGCCATGACCCTGTCCCACCATTGCCAATAACGCTGGCCCCTCGCCTCCAGGTACGCGGCGACCAGATCGTCCTTTGAAGCGAAACTCCGGTACAGGCTCATTTTGGCGACGCCGGATTTTTCGATGATCGTGTCGATGCCCACGGCATGGATGCCCTCACGATAAAAGAGATCGTCGGCGGTTTCCAGAATGCGTTCGCGGGCAGGCTTGTGCGGTGATCTCATGATACAGACCTGTCTCAATCATACACGAGATTCTGGAATCCCGCCAGGAGCAGGATGCATCAGTCCTTGTGTATGTGGATCGTAAAAGTCGCCCTCCGGCGCCCGTATACCTTCGTAGTCCTCGCATTGTTGATCCTCATTCTGAGCCCGGTAGTGATTCTGCGTACGCCGACGGACATCTTCCCCAACGTCGACATCCCGGTGATCGCTGTGGCTTTCGTATACACCGGGTTGAACCCGGAAGAGATGGAAGGCCGGATCACGACGGTATTCGAACGTCTGGTGACGACGGTTACCAACGACGTTGAGCATATCGAATCGACAACGATCAATGGACAGGCGATTGTCAGGATATTCTTTCAGCCTGGCGCCAATGTCGACCGAGCAACGGCGCAGATTACCGCGGGATCTCAAACGGTCCTGCGCTTTCTTCCTCCCGGGTCACAACCGCCGGTCATGATCAATTACAGCGCGTCGACGGTCCCCATTCTGCAACTCGCGCTGTCCGGGCAGGGGCTTTCCGAACAGCAACTGAACGATATCGGCCTCAACTTCCTGCGAACTCAATTGATCACGGTCCCGGGGGCGGTCATTCCGTTCCCGTATGGAGGGAAGCAACGGCAGGTCATGGTGGACCTCAAGCCAGGTTTGCTGCAATCGAAGGGCCTAGCGGCCGCCGATGTGGTCTCTGCGCTGAGCCAACAAAACCTGGTGCTTCCTTCCGGGACCGCCAAAATCGGCACGTCCGAGTATGACTTCGGCGTCAACGCGAGTCCCAAAACGGTTCCCGAGTTAAATGATCTTCCGCTCAAGGTGATCGGTAATTCCACGGTCTATTTGCGGGATGTGGCGAATGTCCGGGATGGATTTGCGCCACAGACGAATATCGTGCGGAAGGACGGGCATCGAGGGACGCTGGCCACCGTTCTGAAGTCAGGAAATGCGTCTACTCTGGATGTGGTTCAAGGGATTCGCAACCTGCTGCCCCGCGTCGCGGCAACGTTGCCGGCGGAATTGAAGATTCAACCCCTGGCGGACCAGTCCCTGTTCGTTCGAGCCGCGGTTGGATCGGTAATTCGTGAAGCCATTATCGCTGCCTGCCTCACGGCGTTAATGATCCTGCTATTCCTGGGGAGCTGGCGCAGCGCGTTCATCATCGCAGTCTCGATTCCTCTTTCCATCCTTACTTCGATCATCGTGCTCAGCTTATTGCACGAGACGATCAACGTGATGACCCTCGGCGGCCTGGCGCTCGCGGTTGGAATCCTGGTGGATGACGCCACCGTCGTGATCGAGAACGTCAATCGGATCCTCGGTGAAGGAAAGGAAGTACGAGAGGCGATCCTCGAAGGCGCCCAGCAAATCGCCGTACCAGCCCTGGTCTCGACTCTTTGCATATCGATCGTTTTTATTCCCATGTTTTTCCTGAATGGAGTAGCGCGCTATCTGTTCGTGCCGCTGGCGGAGGCGGTGGTCTTCGCGATGTTGGCTTCGTACATCCTTTCGCGGACGCTGGTCCCCACGCTGGCGATGTATTTGCTACGGCCGGGACAGCATGGCTCCGCTGGGTCACGGAATGGGTCACGGAACCCGCTTGCGCTGCTGCAGCAGACGTTTGAACGAGGGTTCGAGAAGCTTCGCCTCGCGTACGAGCTTCTGCTGACTAGGTTCGTCTATCACCGCCGCATCTTCATTCCAATGTTTCTCTTGACCGCGCTATCTGCATTCCTGCTGGTTCCATGGCTCGGGCAAGACTTCTTTCCGGCCATCGATAGCGGCCAATTGCTTCTCCATGTGCGGGCCAAAGCGGGTACACGGATCGAAGAGACCGCGCGGCTCTGCGATCTGGTGGAGGCGTCCATTCGCCGGGAGATACCGGACGTGGAGCTGGACAATATTCTCGACAACATCGGCCTGCCTTACAGCACCATCAACTTCATTTACAACCGGTCCGGGCTGATCGGCGCCGCCGACGCTGATATCCTCGTGTCGCTGAAGGAAAAGCATCGGCCGGTCGCTGAGTATGCCCGGGCCCTGCGCGTCAGATTGCCTCAGGAGTTTGCCGGCACGACTTTTTCCTTTCTTCCCGCCGATATGATTTCGCAGATTCTGAACTTCGGGGCGCCGGCGCCCATCGATATCCAAATCGAGGGAGCGAACCTGGACGGCAATCGCCAGCTCGCCGACCAGTTGCTGGGGCAGCTTCGCCATGTGCCAGGCCTGGCCGATGCGCGGATTCAACAGGATTTCGATTACCCGAGATTTGACGTCGAGATCGACCGCACCAAGGCAGCGCAGGGCGGGTTCACGCCGCGCGATATCGCCAATAGCCTGCTGGTCTCGCTGAGCGGCAGCTTTCAGACCACGCCAAATTTCTTCCTGAACCGGCAGAACGGCGTCGAGTATAACCTGGTCGCTCAAACGCCGCAGTATGCCATCCAATCGCTGCAGGATGTCCAAAGCATGCCGATCAGCTCGCCTACGATGACTCGCCCGGAAATCCTGGCTGATGTCGGATCGCTCACGCGATCCACGGAACCCGCGGTGCTATCGCACTTCAACATCCGCCGCGTCGTGGACATTTACGGATCCGTTGACGGCCGTGATCTCGGAGCGACGGGCAGGGACGTTGCCCGCATCCTGGACGCGAATCGAAAATCCTTTCCGCGTGGAACTTTCGTCTCAGTCAAGGGCCAGTTCGAGACCATGCGAACCTCTTACCGGGGCTTGCTGGCCGGTCTCGGCTTCGCAATCGTTCTCGTCTACCTATTGATTGTGGTTAACTTCCAGTCTTGGCTGGATCCATTCATCATCATCACCGCTCTGCCGGCGGCTCTGGCGGGCATTGTGCTTTTTCTGTTTCTCACACATACAACGCTGAGCGTGCCGGCGCTCACAGGAGCCATTATGTGTATGGGAGTCGCGACAGCCAACAGCATCCTGGTCATCGCGTTCGCCAAAGAGCGCCTGCTTCACCATGGTGAGGCGGTGGAAGCCGCCATCGAAGCGGGCTCCACGCGGTTTCGCCCGGTAATCATGACCGCCTTGGCGATGATCATCGGCATGATTCCGATGGCGCTCGGGACGGGTCACGGCGGCGAGCAAAACGCCCCGCTGGGGCGCGCCGTTATCGGCGGGCTCTTAGCGGCCACGGTCGCAACTCTTTTCTTCGTTCCCGCGGTCTTCGCCATTTTGCACAGCGGGCACGCCGGAAGAACGCAAACCAACGGCGACAGTTTCGAATTTAGGGAGCTAAGCAATGACAACTATGAACGAAATAAGCACTGAAGAACCTACGCGAGTGGCAGCCAAGGACGCGAATCGCATTCCGCCGTTCACAGCCTGGGTTTTTGTCGCGGTGCTCGTAGCTGGCGGAGGCATGCTCGCCTACGCAATTCACGGGGGCATTACCACTCGTGCGGCGACGGAAAACAGTCTGGTCCGCAGCACGGAAGAGGCAGCCATTCCGATCGTCAACGTGATCCATCCCAAGGACGGGGCGCCTCTCGAGGAACTAGTATTGCCGGGAAATACGCAGGCGTTCAGCGATACACCGATCTTCGCGCGAACCAGCGGCTACCTCAGACGCTGGTATTTCGATATCGGGGCTCATGTGAAGCGGGGCGACTTGCTGGCTGAAATCGAAACTCCCGAAATCGACAAACAGCTTCAACAAGCCCGCGCTGATCTCGAGACCGCGCAGGCTAATCATCATCTGGCCGAGACAACGGCGACCCGCTGGCAGTTCCTCCTGCAAAGCGACTCCGTATCCAGGCAGGAGACGGACGAGAAAGTCGCTGATCAAACCGCCAGGAAGGCCACGGTGGATTCCAACGCTTCCAATGTGCGGCGGCTCGAGGATCTTCAGTCCTTCCAGAAGGTCTACGCGCCATTCGATGGAGTTCTCACTGCCCGCAACACAGATGTCGGAGCCTTGATCGATGCCGGAGCCAACTCCGCGGGCAAGGAGCTGTTCCATCTCGCGTCGATCGACACGCTGCGTGTGTTCGTCGCGATTCCGGAAGTGTATTCCCGAGCCGCGCGGCCGGGCGCCATCGCGTCCCTGACCCTCGACGAATTTCCGGGCCGTTCCTTCGAGGGCACGCTTGCGCGGACGTCAAATTCAATCGACCAGGCGTCGCACACGCTTCTGACCGAAGTCGATGTTCAGAATACCGATGGCCAGCTTTTACCTGGCTCATACGTCTTTGTTCATTTCAAGCTGCCTCAGACGGCTCGCTCGGTCGTGGTCCCATCGAACACGTTGCTCTTCCGGTCAGAAGGTCTGCGCGTTGCGCTGGTGCGAGATGGGCGCGTGCAACTGACGCCTGTCAAGATTGGCCGGGACTATGGCAGCACCGTCGAGATTATCTCGGGTCTCCAGGCGAGCGACGCGGTGGTGCTTGATCCAGCCGACTCGCTGGTGAGCGGCGCGGCGGTGCGAAGCGGCAGCCACAGCGCCAAAGCTCCAGGAGGTTCCGCCAAATGACACGCAGTCGAGTCGGAATCGCCGCGGTTCTGGCGTGCCTGCTCGCAGGTTGTACGGTTGGGCCCAAGTACAAGGTCCCCGATGTCCCGCTCACTCCGGCGTATAAGGAGGCGGATGGCTGGAAGGCAGCGCACCCCAGCGATCAGGTTCTGCGCGGACCCTGGTGGGAGATTTTCGGAGACCAACAACTGAACGCGCTCGAAGAACAAGTACCCGGCGGCAACCAAAATCTCAAGGGACTGGAGGCCCGTTTTCGAGAGGCGCGCGCAGCCATACGATTCAACCGCGCTTCGGAATTTCCCACGATTTCTACAGCTCCATCGATTGCTTCGATTCGCGATTCGGCGAATCGTCCTTACGTGCCGGCCGGGGCCGCCCGTGCGAAGGGCGACTTCATCTTGCCATTCGATCTCTCCTACGAGTTGGATTTTTGGGGACGCGTGCGGCGAACTGTCAACTCCGCGCGCGAGTTTGCCCAGGCGAGCGCCGCCGACCTCGAGACAGCAAAGCTCAGTCTTCAGGCGGAACTGGCGCTCGACTATTTCGAGCTCAGAAGCGCCGACGCGCAGAAGCAGATCCTGGACAACACAGTGGAAAGCTACGCCGCCGCGCTGCGGCTCACACAGAACCGGTATCAGGGAGGCGCGGCGCCGAAATCCGATGTGGCACAGGCTGAGACACAGCTCGAAACGGCGCAGGTTCAGGACACCGATATCGGCGTGCAACGATCCCAATACGAGCATGCCATTGCCATCTTGATCGGAAAACCTCCGGCGGCGTTCAGTCTGCAAGCAGCGCCATCGCCGTTGCGGCCTCCGGATGTACCCGTGGGCATGCCTGCGGATTTGCTCGAGAGGCGACCGGATATTGCAGCCGCTGAGCGCCGTGTGGCTGCCGCGTCGGAACAGATCGGCATCGCCCGCGCGGCTTTCTTCCCAACCGTGATGCTGACCGCTGCCGCCGGACTCGAAGGCACCTCGATCCTGAACTGGCTCAACTGGCCGAGTCGTCTCTGGGCTGTAGGTCCATCCGCGGTGCAAACTTTGTTTGATGCCGGCCGGCGAAGGGCAACCTCGGAAGCGGCTGTGGCGGGATTCGACGCAGCGGCCGCGGATTATCGCGAGTCGGCGCTGGCTGCATTCCAGCAGGTAGAGGACAATCTGGCCGCACTCCGTATTCTCGAGGCGGAGGCCGGCCAACAGCATCAGGCCGTGGTCTCCGCGCAGGAGTCGCTACAGCTTTTCAATAATCGATATAAAGGTGGCGTGGATACGTATCTTCAAGTCGTCACTTCGCAGACTACTGCTCTGACCAATGAAAGGAATGAGACCGATATTCAGCGGCGGCGCATGGATGCGACTGTGCTGCTGATCAAGGCGTTGGGTGGGGGCTGGAATGTTTCGAATCTGCCCAAGCTTTGAAGTCTTATTCTTGACTTAGGAGGACTTGAAAATCATGCGAGTAATGAGAGCCGAAGGATTCACGGGTTACCAGGATCTAAAGCTGGCGGACATTCCCAAGCCACACGTTGCGGACGGGCGGGTACTGGTAAAGATCACCGCGGCAGGAGTCACACCACTCGAGCACACCATTCTGTCGGGAGGATATCCACGAGCGAAAGCTCCTCTGGTCCTCGGGTCAGAAGGGGCGGGCGTGGTTGAAGACGCGAACGGCTCGGAGTTTTCAGCCGGGGCGCGCGTAATGTTCACGGGCCCTTACGGTGTCTCCGAAGACGGAGCCTACAGTGAGTACCTTCCTGTGCGCAAGGAAAACCTCTGTCTGATCCCCGGAAACATCGAGGATGTTTCAGCGGCGGGAATCCCTGTGGCGTACCTGACCGCTCATATGGCGCTCAGCCTTGCTGGATTTCAGGCTGGCAAGACGGTTCTTGCGCCTGCCATCGGAGGCTCGGTAGGCAACGCCGCCACGCAGTTGGCAAGGGCCTTGGGCGCCAGGCACGCTATGTCGACGACTACGAGTCATGCAAAGGCGGAACAAGCTAAAACCTTGGGCTTCGATGAGGTCATAGATCTCTCCACAGAAAAACTCGGCGAAGGCGTTCGTCGGATCACGGGAGGCTACGGTTCGGATGTTGTGATCGATTCCATTGGCGGCGATGTATTGAGCGAGGCGCTTGGCACGCTTGCAGTAGGTGGAAGTCTGACGACGCTGGGCTATTCCGCCGGCCGTAAATCGACCATCGACGTTACCGATCTCATATGGAAGCGCGCCAGCATAAAGAGTTTCTCGCTCTTTGCACAACCGCCGGAGATGTGGAACACGGCCTGGAAAACGATCTACCGTTTGCTCGAATCGGGAGCGATAAAACCGATCGTGGCCCGGACGTTCGCTCTTGAGGATGCAGCGGAAGCGCTGCGATACCAGATCGAAAGCAGGCCTTTCGGGAGGGTCGTACTTAAGATATGACGAGGATTTGGAGGAGCACGCATGCGCCTCGTGGATGAAGTCGCCGGCGGCCTCGATGGCTTGTCGCAACTCCGCGCTCTTATGGCTTCCGGACGTAAGCCGGGTATTCTGGTAGCGCTGGACTTCGAGTTTGTCGAAGTCGAAGCTGGCAGGGCTGTCTTTGCCGGCATACCGGGGGAGCATGCCTACAATCCAATTGGTGCGGTGCATGGCGGCTATGCTGCGACGCTGCTTGATTCCGCTTGCGGCTGCGCCGTGCATTCCCGCCTTACCGCATCGCAAGCCTTCACGACCCTGGAGCTGAAGGTCGCTTATCACAAGGCGATAACGAGAGACACCGGACTCTTGCGCGCGGAGGGTCAGTTGCTTTCGTTCGGTCAAAGGGTGGCGTTCGCCGAGGCCAAGCTGATCGATACCCGAGGCAAATTGTATGCGTCCGCGACGTCGACCTTGCTGGTGTTCAACCGGTGATTGACTGCTGCCATGTTGATACACAATTTTGCGAATCCTTCTCGGTTGTGAACCATCTAGTTCAGTACGGAGAACGAGGGCGCGGATCGCTGAGGGAAGAGATGGCCAAGTTGCAGGGAAAAGTTGCAGTTGTCACCGGCGGCACCGAGGGCATAGGGTTAGCGACAGCTAAGCTCTTCGCCAAAGAGGGAGCATATGTCTTCATCACGGGCCGCCGCCAGCGGGAACTCGACGAGGCCGTGAAGGCAATCGGCAGCAACGTGACAGGCGTTCAGGGGGACGTCGCCAAACTGGCCGACCTGGATCGTCTTTACGAGACGGTCGGTAGGGTGAAGGGGCGAATTGATATTATTTTCGCCAACGCCGGCGTTGGTGAATTTGTTCCCTTCGGTAAGGTCTCTGAAGAGCATTTTGACAGGCTGTTCAACATCAATGTGAAGGGCGCACTGTTCACGGTGCAAAAGGGTTTGCCGCTGCTGAATGATGGCGGCTCCATCATTCTCACGGGATCGGTCGCGAGCATAAAAGGCACTGCGGCCTTCGGCGTCTATGCGGCGAGCAAGGCCGCGATTCGCTCTTTCGTGCGCACCTGGACCACGGATCTCAAAGATCGTCATATCCGCTCAAATGTTGTTAGCCCGGGTCCGATCAGAACGCCGCTGACGAACCGGCAATCTGCCGACGTAATTGCGCGGATTGTCTCCACCGTGCCGATGGGGCGCATGGGTGAACCCGACGAAGTTGCCAAGGCAGCGCTGTATTTGGCGTCAGATGATTCGAGTTTCGTCACGGGTATCGAACTGTTCGTGGATGGGGGCAGAGCGCAAGTCTAACTTGATGAAACGGATCTGAACGCATCTTCGATCGACAGTAGATTTGGAGAAACCTCAATGAGTGCTCAACATCATTTCGCCCCCGGTGATCATCGGGATCGAGATTTACACGCGAGGGAGCGGGTGCTGAATTCCGCCATCATCGCCGCCGACATCGGCCGCGGCTGGGAAGAATATCTCGAGATTTTCGACGCATTCTACGCCGACGATGTCGAGGTGACCACCGACACCGCGACAGGCCCGATACGTGGCAGAGCGCGCATTCGGGCGCTCGTATTCAACTTCCTTGCCCCTCTTCATGTGATGGTTGAGATTGGGGGCCTCGCTATCGATGTTCGAGAGAGTCCAATTCACTGGGATACGCCCGATGAAACGCATTCGGCCTGGTCAGTTAATCTGATCGGGGTGTCCGGCCAAACGCGTACGTTGACCTGGTGCACTCTCCGAAAGTGGGCCGGCGCGCGCGTAGTATACGAGCGCCAATACAACCACCAGCAACGCGGTGGGCCGCTGACTGCCGACGACCTTAGTCTGAACCAGTCGCTGGCGACCCTTGGCTATGGCCGTCCGTCTTAGCCAGGGCCAGCATGATCGCAAATTGAAACGAAAGGAGCCAAGACTTTTATGTCCTCAGATGAGGTGCTCATCCAGACCGCGATATCATCATGGGAGCAGGTTATAAAGCGCGTCGGCACACTATGTTTGAGTTGTTCCGAGGAGCAACTATCAGTCCAGGTCGCGCCTGGGAAAAACCGCATTTTGTGCCTTTGGCGACACCTCACCGCGGCAAGCGATGCGATGTTCAGCGTCTTGCGGCTGGGAGAGCGGCTACACTCGGAATTGGACGCCGTCTTCATCGCGGAACCCGACCGATCCGTCCCGCTTCCAACCTCCACCGAGATTGCCAAGTATTGGGAGGACGTTCACACCGAACTTCTTTCGAGATTCAAGACTCTCAGCTCTAAGGAGTGGTTAGAAAGGCACGGCAGTGTGTCGCCTGAAGAATTCGAACTGAACCCGGCGCGAAATCGACTGGCCGTGCTCCTGGGTCGAACCAACCACGCCTCGTATCACTTTGGGCAAATGATGTTGGCAAAACCAAAGACGCCGTGAGTCGCATTCGCGACGCAATCGGCATCACAAATTGCGGATCATGTGCATCAGATCCCTGATCTTACGCTCCGACGAAGCTTTGCCGCTTTTGAGGTTCTGCGCTATGCAGAAACCGTGGAAGAACGTCAGCACAACATCGGCGATCTTGCTTGCGTCCAATTTAGGCTTTTCCGCCTCGATGTTTTTTATCAGCAGTCGCGTGAGCTTCTGCTGACTGCTCGAGATAATTTCCTGCGCTTCGGCCGGCAGACCCGCTAGCTCGCGCATCGAATTCACGGCGAAGCATCCTCGCTGGTCGTCATCGCAGCCAAAGCCCAGTCTCAGAAACCTCTCAATGTTGCCCCAACCGAGCGGCTGTGCTGTCAGGATACCCGCGCCACGAGTTTGGGCGTAGCGCTCAAGACTGGCAAGAAAGAGGTCCTCTTTGTCTTTGAACTCCGAATACAGGCCGGACTTGTTGACACCGGTCGCCTCTTCCAAGTGCTGAACTGTCGTGTTCGCGAAGCCGTGTTTCCAAAAGACCGGGATCGCCCTGTCCAGCACACCCTCCCGATTGAACTGTTTCGGTCGTCCCATGCCCCCTCAACAATCAGAAACTATAATAAGCTGCGTAGTGCTAAACAGTACAGACCAGTAGATGCGTGGATGAACCAAACGGTTCAAAATGGCCCTCTTGGCGCGAGGGCTGCCTCATGCGCGGAAGGAAATAAGGCACTGCCGCTTTGTGGCCTTGTCGGGCAGCGCGGCCGGCGTCGTATTCAGGAAGGCGACTCTCCAAGGCTCTTAAGTTCGCGATCCTATTGCACTGCTTTCCTAATCTCTTGAATCCTGGGCCGCTTGCGGAAGGAGGGGGAGTGGGTATGGCTGGTCGCCGGTGGTTTTTACCGATCAATGGGACAAGAAGCAGCAAGGCAATTATCGCGAGGCTGATGACGCGGAAGCCGGAGGCTCTCTTCACTTTCACCGGAACCTGGCTCAGGAAGAACCTCCGCCGCGTGGCCGTCGAGGATTTTGTGGCCCGCGTCCTGAGCCAGTAGTTCTTCGATCCCACGCAGGAGATCGGGATCAACTCCAGAAAGAGCAGCGACTCCGCGCTCGCGCGCAAGGTGTTAGAGCTCTTCGGTCTGCCGCGATCGCTCCGGAATCTATTTTCCAACATCGGCAAACAAAGAGCATCGTGACGGCGCTCTTCCACTCTGAGAGCATCCGACGCCTTCCCGGCCGAGAAGACTCCACGCATATGAGCTGGCCCCTACTGGTCTATTTCCTTTTCGTCATTGTTCTGGTTGCAGTTGTTCTGGTTGTCTCTTACCTCTTAGGGCAACGGCACTCTGAACCTGCGACGGACCAGCCGTACGAAGGCGGCATTGTTTCACAGGGATCGGCACACGTGCGTTTTTACATGCGGTACTACATGGTCGCGATGTTCTTCGTGGTTTTCGACCTGGAAGCGGTCTTCCTATACGCCTGGGCCGGAGCGGCCCGTGAACTCGGCTGGGCTGGGTACTGGGGAGCTGTGCTGTTCGTCGCGACGCTGGCCGCAGCACTGGTTTATGTCTGGCGAGCCGGAGCGCTGGACTGGTCGAAGAAATCAGATCGTTCGAGGTAAGAAACGCATGCAATGGACATTAACTAAGCCGGACGTAACGGGTTTGACCACAATTCCGGAATCGGAACGTCTGGAAGAGACTGTGCGGCGAAGCGTCATTCTGTCCCGTCTCGAGGATCTGGTGCAGTGGGGCCGCAAGAACTCCATGTGGCCATTCAACTTCGGACTCTCCTGCTGCTACGTGGAGATGGCGACCAGCATCACCAGCAAATTTGACGTTTCGCGCTTCGGCGCCGAAGTGATTCGCGGCACGCCGCGGGAAGCAGATCTGATGGTCGTCGCGGGGACGGTTTTCCTGAAGATGGCGCCCATCGTTCAGCGGCTTTATGAACAGATGATGGAGCCGCGCTGGGTGATCTCGATGGGGTCGTGCGCGAATTCGGGTGGCATGTACGACATCTACAGCGTGGTGCAGGGTGTCGATAAGTTCCTGCCCGTGGATGTTTATGTGCCGGGCTGCCCTCCACGACCGGAGGCGTTTCTGGAAGGACTGCTTTTGTTGCGGCAGGCTGTGGGAAAGGAGCGGCGCCCGCTGAGTTGGGTGGTGGGCCCGCAGGAAACAACTCGCGCGCCGATGCCCTCGATGCGAGACCTAATGCAGCCGTCGCGGAAGAAGATGACCGTATTGCGGGAGACCGACGAAATATGATCGCGGTCCCGACAATCGCGGAGGAAATCAGGGACCGGTTTGGCCCGGCTGCGATCGCTCAGGAGACGCAGGATCATATATCCACATTTTGGGTGCCGAAGGAGGCCATACCTGCGCTTCTGCGTTTTCTCAAGGAAGAGGTCGAGCAACCCTACAAAATGCTGTACGACGTCTCCGCGATCGACGAGCGCATGAGGGTACATCGTGATGGCCAGCCTGCGAGCGATTTCACCGTCGTGTATCACCTCCTGTCACTCGACAGAAACGAATACCTCCGCATTAAGGTAGCGTTGGCCGAAGGCCGGCTCTCGCTGCCCACGATTACTCATATTTGGCCGGCAGCCAACTGGTACGAACGCGAAGTGTGGGATATGTTCGGGATCGCCTTCGACGGCCACCCGCGCCTGGAACGAATCCTGATGCCCACGAGCTGGATTGGTCACCCGCTTCGCAAAGAGCACCCGGCCCGCGCGACGGAAATGGATCCGTATCACTTATCTCTCGCGAAAGAGAATGCCGAGGAGGAGGACCTGCGATTTCGTCCAGAGCAGTGGGGCATGCGCCGTGAACGCGACGGCTCGGACTTCATGTTTCTCAACATCGGCCCGCAGCACCCCGGCACGCACGGCGTGTTGCGCATCGCTCTGCAGCTCGACGGCGAGGAGATCGTCGACGCGATCCCTCAGATCGGGTTCCACCATCGCGGCGCCGAGAAGATGGGCGAGCGGCAGTCCTGGCACTCCTACATCCCATACACCGACCGGATCGACTACCTCGGCGGGGTGATGAACAATCTGGCCTATCTGACGGTCGTAGAGAAGCTGGCCGGGATTGAGGTGCCGCCTCGCGCTCAAGTGATCCGCGTGATGCTTTCGGAACTGTTTCGCATCATCAGCCACCTGGTCTGGTACGGAACCTTCGCGCAGGACCTGGGCCAGATGTCGCCGGTGTTCTTCACCTTCAACGATCGCGAGCGCGCTTTCGGCATGGTTGAGGCGATTACCGGCGCGCGCATGCACCCCGCTTGGTTTCGCATCGGGGGAGTAGCGGCGGACCTGCCAAAGGGCTGGCAGGACATGTTCCTCGACTTTATCCGGTACCTGCCGCCGCGTCTGATCGAGTATGACCGTACGATCATGCGGAACGCGATCTTTAAAGCACGGACCCAGGGTATCGGCGCATTCACGGTGGACGAGGCAATTGAGTGGGGCGTGACCGGCGCGAATCTGCGCGCGTGCGGCCTGGAATGGGATTTCCGCAAGAAACAGCCCTACTGTGGCTATGAGCACTTTACATTTGACATCCCTACAGCCACCAAGGGCGATTGCTATGCGCGCGCCTGGGTGCGCATCGAGGAAATGAGGCAAAGCCTGCGGATCATCGAGCAATGCGTGAAAAACATGCCCGAGGGTCTGTACAAATCAGATCACCACCTGACCACCCCGCCAATGAAGGAGCGCACGATGCACGACATCGAGACGCTGATCACGCACTTTTTGGGCGTGAGTTGGGGACCCGTCATCCCGCCGGGCGAAGCGCTCGGCGCCATTGAAGCGGCGAAGGGAAACAACGGTTATTACCTGGTGAGCGACGGAAGCACGGTTTCGTACAGAACGCGTATCCGCACGCCATCGTTTGCGCACATCCAAACCCTGCCGCTCCTGACGCGGGGGTTGACGATTTCGGATTTGATTGTGATTTTGGGCAGTCTTGATTTTGTGTTGGCAGATGTCGACCGGTGAGGATTGGAGCAATGCTGACGGCGGAAGAAATCCAGGAGATTGAGAGCGAAGCGGCGCACTATCCCAGGCGCGAAGCCGTTTCCATCGACGCGCTGAAGATCGTTCAGAGACACCGCGGTTGGGTCTCTGACGACAGCCTTCGCGACATCGCACAACATATCGGCATGTCTCCGACGGACCTGGACAGCATTGCCACGTTTTACAACCTGATCTATCGCAGGCCCGTCGGGCGTCACGTCATCTCGGTCTGCGACAGCGTGAGTTGTTGGATCATGGGCTGCGAACAAATACGGGAACATCTACGCCAGCATTTGGGCATCGGGCTCGGCGAGACGACGCCCGACAATCGTTTTACGCTGCTGCCGACGGTCTGCCTCGGATGCTGCGATCATGCTCCGGCGCTGATGGTGGACGGCGATCTGCACACGGACCTGGATCCGCTGAAAATTGCCACGGAGCTCGAGAAGTACAAATGACAGGCACCGCTGAAAAACCGTTGACTGGAAGTATCCGCCCGGATGGATCTGTTCTGGATCTGCCGGCCTACGCGCAGGCCGGTGGCTATCAAGCGATTCGAAAGGTGCTGAAGGGCGGCATGACTTCGAAAGCAGTCATCGCGGAAGTGAAAAGCGCGAATCTGCGCGGCCGGGGCGGAGCGGGATTCTCAACGGGGATGAAATGGTCTTTCGTGCCGACGGGCAAGGAAGTGCCCAATCCCACATACCTGGTGGTCAACGCCGATGAGATGGAGCCCGGCACGTTCAAGGACCGCTTTCTGATGGAGCGGAATCCACATCAGCTCATCGAGGGCGCAATCTTATCAGGTTTCGCGATCGAAGCTGACATCGCGTACATCTTTCTTCGTGGAGAATACACGCTGGCCGCGGAACGGCTTCAACGCGCGATCGCGGAAGCATACGAGCGTAACTATCTGGGGAAAGACATTCTGGGTTCTGGCTACAGCCTGGAGCTACACCTGCATCTCAGCGCTGGCCGTTACATATGCGGCGATGAGACCGGTTTGCTGAATGCGCTGGAAGGTAAGCGCGCGAATCCCAGAGCAAAGCCGCCGTTCCCCGTGGTGGTAGGTCTGTTCGGCAAACCAACGGTTGTGAATAACGTGGAAACCATCAGTTGCGTGCCCCACATCATCAACAACGGCGCGGAGTGGTTCCACGGGTTGAGTCGCACCAAAGATAGCGGCACGAAGCTCTACGGCGTCAGCGGACAAGTGAAGCGTCCGGGTCTTTGGGAACTGCCCATGGGGACTACCGTCCGCGAACTTCTTGAAGAGCACGCCGGCGGCATGCGTGACGGGCGGAAGTTTCGCGGATTACTGCCTGGCGGCAGTTCTACACCTTTCATCGTCGAAGAGCACCTGGATACTCCTATGGACTTCACCGAGATGCCAAAAGCCGGCAGCCGGCTGGGGACAGGAACCATGATCGTGCTGGATGACCAGACGTGTCCGGTGGGTATGGCATGGAACATGACGAAGTTTTTCGCGCGTGAGTCCTGCGGATTCTGCACGCCGTGCTGGAGCGGGCTGGGTTGGGCGGAGCGGATTCTGCGGTCGATGGAAGACGGCCAGGGAAAACCGGGTGACCTGGACAGGCTCGCCTCTCAAACCAGCATGTGGGGTCCCGGGCATACGTTCTGCGCCCTGGCGCCCGGGGCCGCCGATCCGCTCGGTACAGCGATGAAATATTTTCGCTCCGATTTTGAGCGCCACATCGATGAGCACCGGTGCCCGTGGAGATAGGTATGGCTACCGTCTACGTTGACAACAAACCTTACCGGATGAACTCCGAGGAGAACTTACTCCACGGCTGCCTAGCGCAAGGCTTGAACCTGCCGTACTTCTGCTGGCATCCGGCGTTGGGATCGGTGGGCGCATGCCGCCAGTGTGCGGTCAAACTCTTCAAGGATGAGCACGATTCGAACGGCACAATCGTGATGTCCTGCATGACGCCGGCGGCAGAGGGCACACGTATCTCCATCGCGGATGCAGACGCTGCGGCCTTCCGCGCCGGCGTCATCGAAGGGCTCATGCTGAATCACCCGCATGACTGCCCGGTGTGCGATGAGGGCGGCGAGTGCCATCTGCAGGACATGACCGTCATGACAGGTCATGACTACCGCCGTTACGAGTTCGACAAGCGCACGTTTCGCAACCAGAACCTGGGCCCGCTGGTGAATCACGAGGCGAACCGTTGCATCCAGTGTTATCGCTGCGTGCGCTATTACCGCGACTACGCGGGCGGCAGAGATCTGAACGCGTTCGCCGGGCGCGACACGGTATTTTTCGGCCGCGACGAAGACGGTGTCCTGGAGAATGAGTTTAGCGGGAATCTCGTCGAAATTTGTCCGACGGGTGTGTTCACCGATAAGACCCTCAAACGCCATTACTCCCGCAAATGGGATCAGCAGTTCGCTCCGTCGGTTTGTGTCCACTGTGCGCTGGGCTGCAATATCGATGCCGGCGAGCGCTATGGCACTCTACGGCGCATCGTCAATCGCTACAACCACGAAGTGAACGGCTATTTCCTGTGTGATCGCGGACGGTTTGGTTATGAGTTCGTGAACAGCGAACGACGGCTTCAGCAACCGGTACTCAACGGCAACCCTGTGTCCGCTGCGGATGCCCGGCGTCATCTTGAAGAACGGGTCGCGAGCGGCAGAGCGATCGGTATCGGCTCACCGCGCGCGTCGCTTGAATCCAACTTTGCGCTACGAACCCTAGTTGGCACGGAGCGTTTCTATTCGGGAATGGCCGATGGTCAGCGCCAGTTGGCCGCCCGGATGATCGATATTCTGCGCGGTCCCATGCGCACGCCTACGCTACGCGAAATCGAAGAGTCTGATGCGGTATTCATTCTGGGCGAGGATCTCACCAGCATCGCCCCCAGAATGGCGCTGTCTATCCGGCAGTCAGTGCGCCAGCAACCCTTGGAGATTGCTAAGCAAGCGAAAGTCCCGTTGTGGATGGATCACGGAGTCCGGGACGCGCTCCAGGATTCAAAAGGGCCGCTGTATATTGCGAGCCCGTATGCCACGCGCCTGGACGAGATCGCTACAGCTACGTTCCGCGGCGCGCCCGATGATATAGCCCGGCTGGGCTTCGCCGTGGCCCACGCTCTGGATCCCGAGGCGCCCTCTGCTCAGGACTTCCCGTTGGCCGCTGAAATTGCGAACGCCCTGAAGACTGCGAAGAAGCCCCTCGTGATTTCCGGCATGAGCTGCTCCAGCCAGGCCGTCATGGAGTCGGCCGCCAATGTGGCGATGGCAGCGCACGCGGTACTCAGCCTAACGGCCCCCGAATGCAACACCGTGGGAGCGGCTCTGATCGGCGGATCTCCGCTCACGGCGGCGTTTGAAGCCGTCAGGAATGGAGGCGCCGACACAGTGATCATCCTGGAGAATGATCTGTACCGGCGTGCGCCTGCCGCCGAAGTGGATGCATTCCTCGCGGCCGCCAACCACGTGATCGTCCTTGATCACCTGGCCAACCCGACTACCGAAAAGGCGGATTCGGAACTGCCGGCCGGAACCTTCGCCGAATCCGACGGCACATTCATCAGCAGCGAAGGACGCGCGCAGAGATTTTTTCAGGTTTTCTCGCCCGATAACGAAGTCCTCGCAAGCTGGCGCTGGCTGAAGGCGGATCGCTGGCAGAAACTGGACGATGTCCTGGCGGCTCTGGCGAGGGCATTGCCCGAACTCGCACCGGCGTCCTATGCTGCACCGTCAGCCGCATTTCGAATTGCCGGAGCCAAAGTCCCGCGCTCTCCGCATCGCGAGAGCGGCCGAACCGCGGCGCTCGTCAACATCAATATTTCCGAGCCGAAGACACCTGAGGATCCCGATTCGGCGCTGTCGTTTTCGATGGAAGGAACGCCGGAAAAACCCCCAGCGGCTCTGATCCCGTTTTTCTGGTCGCCCGGCTGGAATTCCATACAGGCGACGAGTACCTATCAAGAGGAACCAGGCGGACCATTGCGCGGCGGCGATGCAGGTGTTCGCATGTTCGAACCCGCAGCGCCGAATTCAGCGTGGTTCCGCGATGTCCCTCCCGCGTTCGAGCCGCGCGAAGGTGAGTGGCTGCTGGTGCCCATGTATCACTTCATCGGCTCGGAGGAATTAAGTCCCGCGGCGCGAGGGCTTTCAGAACTCGCGACCAAGCCGCAAGTGGCGGTCAACTCCGCTGAGCTTCAGGACGGAGCGGAAGTCGAAGTGAGTTGTGCGAGCGGTACCTTCCGCCTTCCGGTACGCATCCGGCCTGATCTTCCGCCGGGCGTAGCTTGCCTGTCTGCCGGAATCGCACCGCTGAGCGGAATCACGATGCCCGCATGGGGCAAGATCGCGAGGCTGAAATGACAAGTCCGTACCCCCTCCTTTCGATCCTCGGGATCGTGATTGTGGCCCTGACCATCGCGGCCTCTCTCATATATGTAGAGCGCCGGTTGCTTGCACTCTGGCAGGACCGTTACGGTCCGAACCGAACCGGGCCCTTCGGGCTCCTGCAGGTCGTTGCGGACTCCATCAAGATTTTCATGAAGGAAGACTGGGTCCCTCCGTTCGTGGACAAGCCTGTTTTCATTCTGGCTCCGGCCGTCATTTTCGTGACCGTGCTGATGTCTTTCGCGGTGCTTCCAGTGGCCCCGGGAATCATCGTCGCCGACCTGAACGTCGGCCTGCTGTTCTTCCTCGCCATGTCGTCGCTTGGAGTTTACAGCGTCGTACTCGCCGGATGGTCCTCCAACAACAAGTACGCGCTGCTGGGCGGGATGCGGGCCGCGGCTCAGATGCTGAGCTATGAGGTCTTTATGGGCCTCTCACTCATGGGAGTAGTGGTCCTGGCGGGGTCGTTCAGTCTGCCGGCCATCGTCGAAGCGCAGAGGAAAATCTGGTTCGTGATTCCGCAATTTCCGGGCTTCGTCCTGTTTCTGATCGCCGGCTTGGCCGAAACACGACGCATCCCCTTCGATTTGTCAGAAGCCGAAAGCGAACTCGTGGCGGGCTATCACTCCGAGTACTCGGGGATGAAGTTCGGCATGTTTTTCGTGGGGGAATACATGGGAATCACGCTCATCTCGGCGATGATCTCTGTGTTCTTTTTAGGAGGCTGGCTGGGTCCGGTTTTGCCCGGAATCGTCTGGCTCCTGATCAAGACCTTCTTTTTCATTTCGTTCTTTGTTCTTATCCGGGCCGCCTTGCCTCGCCCGCGATTCGATCAGCTCATGTCCTGGAGTTGGAAAGTGCTCTTGCCCGTTGCTCTGGTCAACGTGTTGCTGGCTGGCGCGGCGGTCCTGTTGTGGAGTTAGTCAATGTTTAGCATGCTTCGAACGATCTGGTACGTGTTCCTCCACACTTTTCAAAAGAGGATTACGGTTCAATATCCGGAAGAGAAACCCTATCTCGCGCCGCGCTACCGTGGCAGGATCATTCTTTCGCGCGATCCCGATGGCGAGGAGCGCTGTGTAGCGTGCAACCTGTGCGCGGTCGCCTGTCCCGTCGATTGCATCGCGCTGCAGGCGACGGAGGACGAACTGGGGCGGCGGTTTCCGGAATTCTTTCGTATCAACTTCTCGCGTTGCATCTTTTGCGGCATCTGCGAGGAAGCCTGCCCGACGTACGCGATTCAGTTGACGCCGGACTTCGAGATGGGTGAGTTTCATCGGCAGAACCTGGTCTACGAAAAGCATGACCTGCTGATCGATGGGCCAGGCAAGTATCCGGGATACAACTTCTGGCGCGTAGCCGGGGTCCGGATCGGTGGAAAGGACAAGGGCGAGGCGGCGCATGAATCCGCGCCCGTCGACGTGCATTCGTTACTTCCGTGAGGCCAATATGGAATTGACTTTCTACATCTCGGGCGCGGTCGCTGTTATTGCGACGATCTTAATGCTGACGCGTTTGAACCTCGTTCACGCGCTTCTATACATGATCGTGTCGCTACTCGCCGTGGCCGTGGACTTTTTCGTGCTTGGCGCGGCGTTTGCCGCGGCGCTCGAAGCCATCGTTTACGCCGGCGCCATCATGGTGCTGTTCCTCTTCGTTGTAATGATGCTCAACATCGGCAGGCAGGCCGCACAAACGGAGCGACAGTGGCTGGCACCGGGGATCTGGGCCGGTCCAGTGATTCTGTCCAGCATCCTCATTGTCGAGGTCGTCTATTTGACGCGGGGGTCATCCGCGGGTCTGGGTACGGGCGCAACTGGACCGAAGGAAGTCGGGATCGCATTGTTCGGTCCATACATTGTCGGTGTGGAGTTGGCCTCCATGCTCTTGCTGGCGGGGTTGGTGGGTGCGTATCACCTAGGCTTGCGCAAAACCGAAAAACCGGAGATTCAACATGACACAGATACCCATGAGGGACGGGCTGATACTGGCGGGGATCTTGTTCTCGCTGGGGCTGACAGGTCTGCTCGTACGACGTAATTTGGTTTTTGTTCTGATGTCCCTCGAAGTAATGCTCAATGCGGCGGGGCTGGCATTTGTGGTCGCCGGCTCTCGATGGCATCAGGCGGACGGTCAGGTGATGTTTGTGTTCATTTTGGCAATGGCAGCCGCGGAAGTAGCCGTGGGACTGGCGCTGGTGCTGCAGATCTATCACCGGTTCAAGTGCCTCGACGTGGACGCAATCAGTGAAATGAGAGGATGACGTGATCAGTTTGTTGTGGCTCATTCCGGCTCTGCCTTTCGTCAGTGCGGCCGTGCTCATCCTGTTTGGCTCGAGTTTGCCGCGGAGGGCGGTTGCTGCATTGGGCGTGGGGTCCATTGGACTCTCAGCCCTGGTTACCGGCCTGGTCGCGACTAGCTTCGTGACCGCTCCGCCGGCCGGCCACGCTTACACGGAAGTGCTCTGGACCTGGATCAGTATCGCGGGCTTCCAACCGCAGATAGGATTTTATCTGGATGCGCTCTCGCTGGTCATGGTTCTGGTCGTCACGTTCGTTGGCTTCCTGATCCATATTTATGCAGCCGAGTTCATGATCGAAGACGAGAGTTACAGCCGCTACTTCGCTTACATGAACCTGTTCGTTGCGTCGATGCTCACGCTGCTGCTCGGAAATAACCTCCTGCTCCTGTTACTCGGATGGGAAGGTGTTGGCTTGTGCAGCTATCTGCTGATCGGTTTCTGGTACCGCGAGCCGGCAAACGGGCTAGCCGCACGCAAGGCGTTCATCGTCACACGCGTGGGCGATTGCGCCATGATGGTCGCCTTGTTCTTGCTGTTCACGCAACTGGGTACTCTGCAGATTCAGGATTTGATGCAGCGTGCTGCGGTGCAGTGGCCGTTCGGATCCAGCTGGGCGCTTGCGGCGGCTCTCTTACTCTTAGGCGGCGCGGTGGGCAAATCGGCGCAGATTCCGTTGCAGGTGTGGTTGCCTGATGCGATGGCTGGCCCCACGCCGACCAGCGCGCTGATCCACGCGGCAACGATGGTGACGGCGGGCGTCTATCTGATCGCGCGCACGCACGTTCTCTTCTCTCTCGCCCCAGCCGCGCAGTGGACCGTTGCGGTCGTGGGAGCGGCGACCCTGTTAATTGCCGGTTTTAGCGCCCTCACGCAGCACGATATCAAACGCATCCTGGCGTATTCGACGGTCAGCCAGATCGGCTACATGATTCTCGCGCTGGGCGTCGGCGCGTGGCAAGCCGCGATGTTCCATTTCCTGACGCACGCGTTTTTCAAGGCCCTTTTGTTCCTCTGCGCCGGGGTGATCATCAACGCGGTAGACGACGAGCACAGCATTTTCCGGATGGGAGGGCTTCGAAAAGAATTGCCGGTCGCTTTCTGGACATTCCTGGCGGGAGGTTGCGCGTTGGCGGGTTTGCCGTTCATCACGGCCGGGTTTTTCAGCAAAGACCTGATTATCTGGCAGACCTGGTCGGCGCCAGGAGGGCATCCCGCGTTCTGGATGGCTGGAATGCTCGGCGCGGGATTGACGTCGCTGTACACCTTCCGGCTAATATTCCGCGTCTTTTTCGGCCCGCTTGGCATCCCCGTCACGAAACGGCCAGGCTATGCGATGAAGGTTCCGCTGGTCATCCTCGCTGCTCTCGCGATCGCGGGCGGATATCTGAAGGAGCCGTTGCTTGCGTTTTTGCGTACGGTATTGCCCTCGACGGTCGAAGTGCGCACCGGCGGTCTAACTGAAGCGGGCTCGGAGGCGATTGCCGGAGTCTTGTTCGTCGCGGGACTTTATTTGGCGTATTTGTTCCATCTCCGAAAACGGAGCTTCTCGGACGCGCTGGTCGCGAACCCGATCGGTGGTGGTCTCGACCAATGGTGGTTCGCCGGTTGGGGCTTCGACTGGCTTTACTACAAGCTCTTTGTGCGGCCATTTATCTGGGCGGCGAACGTGAACAAGAGCGATTTTGTCGACGCATTCTATACCGGAATCGGGCGCACCGCTGAGGCTTCGTATCGCTGGCTGAGCAGCACCGAAACTGGTCGCGTGCGCTGGTACGCCGCGGCAATGGCGGTGGGTTCAGTCCTGTTTATCGCTGTGGTGTTGTTCTTATGATCCTGATTCTTCTCATTGCCATTCTCTTGCTCGGCGGCATTGCCGCCGGAGTTTCAGCGCGCTGGAGCACCCGCCTGCCGCGATGGATCTCTCTGGTTGCAATCGCTGTGGATCTCGTCCTTGCTGCGCGCATCTGGTCCGGCCGGTCGCTAAGCGCTTCGAAGGTCTGGTACGACGAAGTGGACTGGACCTGGGTGCCGGGCTTCGGGATTCATTTTCACCTTGCGGTCGACGGGCTGAGCTTTCTGATGCTGATCCTCACGTTCTTCCTCGGCATCGTCGCAGTGCTGTGTTCGTGGACTGAGATCCGCGAGAAGATCGGCTTTTTCCATTTCAATCTGATGTGGGTCCTGGCCGGAATTGCAGGCGTGTTCCTGGCGGTCGACTTGTTCCTGTTCTACTTCGCGTGGGAGCTCATGCTCATCCCGATGTACTTCCTGATCGTCATCTGGGGCCACGAGCGGCGGGTGTACGCAGCGACGAAGTTTTTCCTGTTCACCCAATGCAGCGGCTTGATGATGCTGATCGCGATTCTGGCGCTGTACTTCGTTCATCATCAGACCACCGGTGTTTACACCTTTGAATACTCGGAACTGCTGGGCACGAAGCTCGGCAGCGGCGCGGAACTTGCGATCATGCTCGGCTTTTTTGTCGCTTTTGCGGTGAAGCTTCCGGTCGTACCTTTTCATACCTGGCTGCCCGATGCGCATACCGAAGCTCCCACCGCGGGAAGCGTCATCCTGGCAGGCTTGCTGTTGAAAACGGGCGGATACGGTCTGCTGCGCTTTGTGATCCCGCTGTTTCCGCGCGCCGCTCATGAGTTCACTCCGATAGCATTGGCACTCGGCGTGATCGGGATTATTTATGGTGCCGTGACCGCGTTTTCGCAGACGGACCTCAAGCGCCTAGTCGCCTACACCAGCGTCAGCCACCTGGGATTTGTGCTGCTCGGAATCTTCTCGTGGAACGCGCTGGCACTCCAGGGCGCGGTCATGACGATGATCTGTCATGGGCTGAGCACGGGCGCCCTCTTTGTCCTGGTGGGCGGTTTGCAGGAACGGATTCACACCCGGGATCTGGACCGCATGGGCGGGCTCTGGACCGTGATGCCGCGCATGGGCGCCTCGGCGCTCTTCTTCAGCATGGCCTCGCTCGGGCTGCCGGGCCTGGGCGATTTCATCGGCGAGTTTCTCGTGTTGCTGGGATCTTACAAGGTCAGTGTGGCGCTCACGGTAGTCGCGACGCTCGGGATTCTCGCGTCCACCTTCTACGCGCTGCGGATGATGCAGCGCGCCTTTTTCGGGCCGAACACGAATTCGTGGACGCCGCCGGACCTCACCCCCCGCGAAGACATCATTATGGCGGCCATGATCATCGGCCTTCTTTGGCTGGGATTCTACCCGCAACCGGTCCTCAATGTATTCGCGCCAGCCATGGACAAGTTACAGCGTGAGGTTCAGTTGCCGGTCGCGGCACTGAGGAAATAGCCATGAACGCCAACGATATGCTCGCTCTCGTGCCACTGCTCCTGATCGCAGGGACCGCAATTGTGATCATGTTGAGCCTCGCGGTGAAGCGGAGTCACGAGCTGGCGGCCGTACTGACGCTCGCGGGCCTCGCCGCTTCTTTCGCGTCGGTCTTCGCGGTCGCCAAGCTGGTTCCGCGGCAGGTGACCTCGCTCCTGCTGGTCGACGGGTATGCATTGTTTTACCTGGGCCTGATCATTGCTTCGGCCGCGGCTGTGGCCGTGTTGTCCTACAACTATTTCGCGAAACATGACGGACAGCGCGAGGAATTGTACCTGCTGCTGGTTCTGGCGACCCTGGGCTGTGGGGTCCTGGTGACCAGCGTCCATTTTGTGTCGTTTCTTCTCGGCCTCGAGATCTTGAGCATTTCCCTGTACGGAATGGTGGCGTATTTCACTGACCGTGGTCAGGCACTCGAAGCCGGTATCAAGTATCTGATCCTTGCTTCGGCCTCCGCGGCATTCCTTCTTTTCGGCATGGCGCTCATCTATGCCGAGACCGGCACCATGGCATTTTCGAGCATCCGCCATCTTCCCGCGGCTGGGTCCAATCTCGCGCTCCTCCTGCCGGGTATCGCACTCTGCGTCACCGGCATTGGCTTCAAACTCGGCGTCGCCCCGTTCCATCTGTGGACGCCCGACGTATACCAGGGCGCCCCGGCTCCGGTGGCGGCCTTCGTCGCCACCACCTCCAAGACCGCCGTAGTGGCGCTGCTGCTTCGCTTTCTGACGATCGCGCCTCAGCAGTCTTCCGCGGTGTTTTTTCTTTTCTCGGCGATTGCAGTCGCCTCGATGTTCGCGGGCAATCTCCTTGCGCTGCGGCAAGACAACGTGAAGCGCGTTCTGGCCTACTCTTCCATAGCGCATTTTGGATACATCCTGGTGGCGTTTCTGGCAGGCACGATTATGGCCGCCGGCGCCGTAGCCTTCTATCTGGTGGCATATACGGTGACCATACTGACGGCTTTCGGCATCGTCACTGTCCTTTCGAATTCGGACTCCGACGCCGAAGATCTCAAAGATTATTGCGGTCTCTTCTGGCGGAGGCCGGTGCTAGCGAGCATCTTCACCGCCGTGTTACTCTCACTCGCCGGCATCCCCGCCACGATGGGCTTCGTCGGCAAGTTCTATATCCTGGCCTCCGGCGCGAACGTTTCCGCCTGGCCGCTGATAATTGTCCTCGTTCTGACCAGCGTCATCGGTCTGTTCTATTACCTGCGCATCGTGATAACGCTCTTTTCGGCAGTTCCGGAGCATCCATCTTCAGCGCAGAGGCTCGCGTGGGGCAGCGCGATTGTCCTCGGCGGACTGGCGGCTCTGCTCGTATGGTTTGGCGTGTACCCCACGCCGCTGCTCGGTCTGATCCGAGCAACAATCGGCGGGCTCAACTGATGTGTCCGAGCGTGCCGTCCGAATCGAGCACGGTTCCCCGTTAGACGACCTCCATATTGCATCCGCTGCCAACCCTCAGACTGGCCGCCTCCCGCAGCTTTCCCTATTCACGGTAGGACGTCTGGAAGGCCTCTTCCCAATGCTTCCAAAATGGCGAGCGGAAGCCAGGGATGTCCGCTGATTACAGGGGGGAAGACGTCTTGTTCGTAGAGTTTCAGCGCCGGAGGCAGCCAATCGTCGCGGTTCGGCATGGGATCCCTTTTGGTTCAGAACCCGTCCCGGCACACGAATTGCTTGCGAAACGTCGATCAGGTTTACCATCGTATGGAGGTGACTGTGGGAGATGAACAGTTACGGCCGACCGGAATCGGTGTTGTCGGCGACGTTCCCTGGGGAACCCATTTCTTCCTGTTCCATGAAACGAAAGAGGACCTTATTGAAGCGTGTGTTCCCTATTTTCGAGCTGGCCTGGAGAACGGGGAACTGTGCATCTGGGCAATAACCGATCCGCTCACCGAAGAGGAAGTCCGCTATTGTCTGAGAGATGCGATCCCAGGTTTCGAGAATTACTTTGAGAGCGGGGGCATCGAAATCGTGCGCGGCCGCGAGTGGTACATGACGGGGGGCGACCTCAACCTGGAAAAAGTTACCGCGGGTTGGAAGCAAAAGACGGAGCGCGCTCTAAACGGAGGGTATGCGGGGTTTAGGCTCAGCGCCGATACGGCATGGCTCGACAAGCGCCACTGGAAGGAGTTCTGTGAATATGAGAAAGAGGTGAACGACTCCATCGTGGACACACCGATGCTGGCGCTGTGCACCTATCCGCTTCCTGGAAGCGCTGCCGCAGAGATCCTGGATGTAACGCGCACGCATCAGTTCGCCATCGCACGCCGGAACAAAGGATGGGAAGTGGTGGAGACCTCTGAACTGAAGCAAGCCAAAGCGGAAATCCTGAGGCTCAACAATGACTTGGAACGCCGCGTGGTAGATAGGACCAGGCAGTTGACTGCCGCCAACGAAGAGCTGCGGAAGCAAATGAGTGAGCGGCAGCGCGCTGAGGATGCGCTCCGCTCCGCGCAAGCGGAACTGGCGCGGGTTACACGCGTAACAGCCATGGGCGAACTGGCTGCGTCGATCGCACACGAAGTCACGCAGCCGCTCACTGGCATCGTCACGAATGGGAATGCGTGTTTGCATTGGCTCGCGAGCGCCCCGCCGAATGTCGAGAAAGCGCGGACCACAGTGGAGCGGATCATTCGCGACAGCAATCTGGCGAGTGACGTCATTCATAATGTCCGCACACTGGTGAAGAAAACTCCGCCCCACCATGAGCCGGTCGCCTTGAACGATCTGGTCTATCGGACGTTAACACTTGCGAGCGGAGAAATAACGCGGCATCAAGTGGAACTGCAAACCGTGTTGGCGGACGATTTGCCGAACGTAATGGGCGATCGCGTGCAGTTGCAACAAGTGCTCTTGAATCTGATCATCAACGCGGTGGAAGCCATGAGCTCGATCACCGGCTGGCCGCGCGTTCTGACGGTCCGGTCCGAACGGCGGGAAGCCCCCGAAACAATTACAATTGCAGTGCGGGATTCGGGTGTCGGACTTGATCCCCTAAGAGCGGAGCGCCTGTTCGATGCGTTCTTTACGACCAAGCCGGAGGGAATGGGCCTGGGGCTTTCGATTTGCCGGAATATCATTTCGGCGCACGGCGGCCGCTTGTCGAACGCGAATAATGCCGACCACGGCGCAACCTTTGAGTTCACGCTACCGGCGTATGCAGAGATCCAGAACCGTGTCGACATAGCGACGGTGTGACGCCTGGGCGACACGCGGAGGGACCCACGAGCGAGACGATTTTCCTGATCGACGACGACCTATCGGTCCGGGAAGGGTTGACCGGACTAATCGAATCGCTAGGCTTGCCTGTGCAGACCTTCGCGTCTGCGGTGGAGTTTCTCGCCCTTAAGCCGGCGGACGCCGAGGGCTGCGTGGTCCTGGATGTTGAGATGCCCGGGATGGATGGATTAGACTTGCAGCGCGAGATGAATGAGTCCGGTATTTCTCTGCCCGTCATTTTTCTTACCGGCCATGGCGACATTCCCATGACCGTGCATGCCATGAAGGCCGGCGCCGTTCATTTCCTAACAAAGCCCGTAAGAGAAGACGAGTTGATGAACGCAATCCGGCAGGCGCTGGAAAGCGATCGCGAGGCGCGTTCGAAACGCGTGGAAATCCGAAAGCTTTGTGAGTGTTTCGATTTGCTGGCGCCCCGTGAGCGCCAGGTCATGCGGCTAGTGGTTTCAGGACGGCTCAACAAGGAGATCGCGCATGAGCTTGGCGTCAGCGAGCGCACCATTAAGCTGCATCGGGGGCACGTCATGCGCAAGATGCGCGCGGATTCACTGGCTGACCTTGTCAAACAGGCAGAGAAACTCGGTCCGCTTCGCATAAACGTGCGGACACGCGGCGAGATATCCCAAGCCTCTTCATCTTTGAGATCAGGGTAGTGCGTGGAACACCCAGGCGCCGCGCAGCGCCGCTTGCTCCGCCGATTGTCCCTCCAGTTTCAGCCAAAACTTCCAGGATGTAATCGCGCTCCATTTCGTTGAGAGTGCTCCCACCGAAATGTGAACTTTCGACGTCCAGCTTGGGAACACGCAGGAGGCCGTCTTCGGACAAAATCACTGCGCGCTCGATAACGTTCTGCAGTTCGCGCACGTTGCCGGGCCAATGGTGGTCCATCAGCGTCTGTATCGCGTCGCGCGGAATGTCTTGAATGGGTCGTTGCATACTGGTGGCTGCGCAGCGCACAAAATGCCGCACCAGACCCGGGATATCCTCACGCCGATCGCGCAGCGGAGGCAACGTGATCGGAAAGACGTTGAGTCGATAGAATAGATCGATGCGAAAGGTTTGTTCCGCGACCAATTCTGAAAGATTCCGGTTGGTTGCGGCGATCACCCGGACGTCAACGCGCACGGTGCGGGCGCTGCCCAGCCGTTCGAATTCCCGCTCCTGCAAAACGCGAAGAAGCTTTGACTGAAGGCTGAGCGGGACATCGCCGATCTCATCCAGAAATAGCGTTCCACGATTGGCCGCCTCAAAGCGTCCCATGCGTTGCGCGACAGCACTGGTGAAGGCGCCTTTCTCGTGGCCGAAGAGTTCGCTTTCGAGCAAGCCTTCAGGGATCGCCGCGCAATTCAAGCGGATGAAAGGGCCGCCTGACCGACGGCTGAGCTCGTGAATCAGGCTTGCGAACAGTTCTTTGCCGGTACCAGTCTCGCCGTAGATAAGGACCGTGGAATCCGTCGGGGCGACGATGCTCGCCTGCCGCAAGGCATCTTGAAGAACCTGGCTCGTTCCCACGATCCCATTCATCTCTTCGAATCGATCGGCAGGATCATGGGCCGCTCGTTTCAGAATGGACAGTCCCCGGCTAGTCACGCGCTCGGAATTGATAGGCATAGCAGTCGCAGTAGACATGGTTTAGGCTCCAAGGTCAATTGAAATCTGGTCGAACACCTAGGGAACGTGATTGTATAATCGCCTCTCGCACGGCTTGCAGCAAAACCTTCGGCTGAAACGGTTTGGACAAAACGGCTATCACTCCTGGCTTCGTGGCCCAGGTATCTATCTCAGGAACTGCGTGAGCCGTAATGAAGATGGTAGGAACGGATCGGAGACTTAGGGGTAATTGCGAATACAGCTCAACACCCGACATGCCGGGCAGACGCACATCCAGGATCAAGCACGCCAAAGAATCTCGATGAGGGGCGGATTGCAGAAACTCCTCGGCGGAGGCAAACAGGGCGGCTTCATATCCAACCGACTCGGCGAGACCAGCCAGCGACTCCCTGACGGATTCATCGTCGTCGACAACTGCGATGATTGGAACCCCTGGGTCCTTCATAAGTCGTCTCCATTGCGCCCGCGCGGCATCTTCGATCTCCTTACAGCAGCCTTGTTTTGCAACATCGTGTACCCGATCTCGGTTGGCGTTGGCCATTTCTGTAGCCAGATTACGGCAGCTGTACGATCCGGGAAAGCTGTACTTTGGTGCAAAAGGGGCCCTCTTGCAGGCCGCGTCTCCTGGAACACGAATTGCACATGGATAGCTGCCGTGGGAGCGAATCATGAATCGGAGAACCGCTTTGGGGACCCTGGCCGCGATGGGCGCGGCCGCCACTAGCCAGACTATGCCGAACGGTATGCTTTATCGGACTTTGGGAAAGACGGGCGAGAAGGTATCGGCGATTGGGCTGGGTGGCTATCACCTGGGACATCCGCCCGACCCGGCGGACGCCATCCGGATCATCCGCAGCGCTATCGATCGTGGAATCACATTCATGGACAATTGTTGGGACTATCACGGCGGTGAAAGCGAGCGACGCATGGGGGTTGCGTTGCGCGACGGCCTCCGCCAGAACGTTTTCCTGATGACCAAGTTTGACGGGCGCACGAAGGATGCTACGGCCCGACAGATCAATGAGTCATTGCAGCGCCTGCAAACCGACCATATCGATCTCATCCAATATCACGAAAACATTCGCCTGGAAGATCCTGACCGGTTCTTTGCCGTCAACGGCCCACTCGAGGCACTGATGGACGCAAAGAAAGCCGGCAAGATTCGCTACATAGGCTTCACCGGCCACAAGGATCCGGTGGTGCATCTCCGCATGCTGGAGGTGGCGGCGCAGCACGATTTTCATTTTGATACGTGCCAGATGCCGCTCAACTTGATGGATGCGCACTTCCGCAGCTTCGGGCACAGCGTACTTCCAAAGCTGGTGGAACAGGGCATCGGAGTGCTGGGAATGAAATCCATGGGCGACGGCAATCTCCTGAAGAGCGGGCGCGTAACGCCGGCGGAGTGCCTGCACTATGCGCTGAACCTCCCGACATCGGTTGTGATTACCGGCTGTGAACGCATGCCGATCCTCGATCAGGCGATTGAAGCGGCTCGCACCTTCAAGCCCATGAGTCCCACGGAAGTATCGGCGCTGCTCGCGAAGACGAAGGATGCAGCCCTGACCGGGCAATTTGAACCGTTCAAGACCACTCCTCAGTTCGACGGCACCGCGCAGAATCCTCAATGGATGAGCTGAGCAATCAGTAAAGAACCGCTCAGAAAATGTATGCGACGGCGAGGTTGGCGGTGTCGCCGCGCTCATTGGCAGCGATCTGGTTGCGGAAATCGGTCAGGATGCGGCGATACTCCCAGGCGACGATCGCGTGAGTCGTGTATTTGTAAATCAGATTGCCCATGTAGCTCTGGTTGCGGGTTCGCGAGCCGATCGGAAGATTGCGCGCGTTCGGATCGTCGAGGCCGTAGACCAGATTCACCTGCCATTTCGGCGTGAAGTTGAACTGCGCCTGTGCCCATCCGCCGCTGGAGCGAACTCCGCGATCACCCACCGTTCCCACCGGCGCAATCGCCTCTCCGCTGGTCACACTGAAGATGCCGAGCGCACGGCCGGTGTAAAGCTCGCCGCTCAAATTGAATTTCTTCGTAAAGGGCAGAGTGTAGTCGACCGCGGCACCCCAGGAATCGAGCGGGAGCTGCGCGGTGAGGTTGCCGATGGTTCCTGCATTCTTGCCGTGCGCGTAGTGGCCACTAAAGCCTATGGTGTAATCGCGATCGTCATGCTTTCCGGTTAGCGCGAAGCGGGCCTCGGCTCCGGGAGCACGGCCGCGCTCGCCGATTCCGGGTGGACGTGCGGCGGAGAACGTCGCGGTACTGTAGTCGCCCATGTTCGGATCGATGGCGGCGAACTGTGCGAGCAGGCTCATGCCATCGCCGATCGATCCGTGAACTTCGGCGCGAAGCTGCGGCATGCGGATCCATGGATTGCCGGAGGCCGAGAGGCCCGGAATCGCGTACTCGGCGTAGGTGGTGGGATTCAGCGGCGCGAAGATCGACCAATCCTGACCGGCTTCGATCGCGAAATTATGCCAGTCCATTCGGCCGTAAGCGAGCCGCAGACGAATGAGGTCCATATTCGCACCGTTGCCGAAGGGAGCTTTGCCGCCGAGGAAATCGACTTCGACATCGCCACTGAGGCGCGCTCCCGCGACCTCGCCGCGGCTGTCATAGCGGAGCCCCAGCCGGCTTTGACGCGCTGTCATCGCGAAGGCTTTGTCGTTTCCCAAGGCATCCGAGCCCTGTTTGGCGGTGAACAGCGGGATGTCGGTGATATTCATCAATGCAGTGTCATAGACGGCGTTCACCAGGATCGTTCCGTAGACGGTGACTGGAAAATGGCTTTGTGCCGTGACAGACGGTGGAGGAGCTTCGGTCGAAGGACGCTGACTGGTAGTTGTCCGCTGCGCGGCCACGGCGGCGGCCGGTTGTGGGGCGACTCTGGCCACATCGCTTTCCGTGAGCAGACCTTTCTGCTGAAGCAGAATCGCCAGGGCTCCTACCCGATCGCCCGGCGGAGCCGCTTGGACACGGGCCAGCTCCGCAGCCGTAATGGTTCCCTTGTCGGCGAGGATGCGCGCGAGCACGTCGGCGCTCTCTTGCGCGAACACACTCATCGTGAACAGGAGGAAGATTGCTGACTCCATGTGGCTCCTTATACGGCTTGTCTCCTCGGCGAGTTGACGCGTCCGGTATGCCGCGGCGCTCGCTCGGGAACTATTTCGTCACCGTAGTGACATGTCTAGCTCATACGCAGGCCTCGCACAGCACGTAAATCGCCACCAAAGACGCGCCAGGGAATCATCGCGCCCCGAACACGGAGAGCAATAATCCCGTGCGTGTTTCCAGAGAACGACGCGATCGTCGAGGTAGTTCGATTTCCACTCCGGTGCCGACATAGCGCCTCGCGGTGTCGGCATATCGACACGCGCCTGGGCGTTGACCCCAATTGCTCACCATCGAATCCACAATTCGGGCTCTATAACATGCCTTGGCAATGGAATCGAGATTGCTGCCGAGAGATTCGGACCTGCAAAAGGAGAGTCACGCCATGGATGCCAACCGTAGAGACTTTTTCAAGATCACCCTCGCGGGAGGCGCCGCAGCTTCGTTTCTTGGATTCGACCTGGCGCCTGCCTATGCCCAGCTTCAGGAGCTGAAAATCGCCCGCGCCAGGGAGACGCGCTCCACATGTCCCTATTGCGCGGTGGGGTGTGGGGTTCTCATTTACACGATCGGCGATAGCGCCAAAAACGTGACTCCCCAGGTGATCCACGTCGAAGGCGATCCTGATCATCCGACAAACCGCGGAACGCTGTGCCCTAAAGGGGCCTCGCTCCACCAGGACATCCTGAATCCGCGGCGTCTGCTTAAACCTCAAGTTCGCAGGCCCGGGTCGGATCATTGGGAAGATATCTCGTGGGACCGTGCGCTCGACGAGGTCGCCCATCGCATCAAGAAGACCCGCGACGACACCTTTGTCGAAAAGGACGCACAAGGCCGTACCGCGAACCGCTGCGAAGGCTTCGCCTGGATCGGCGGATGCACGGACACGAACGAGTTTAACTATCTCGTCGTGAAGACCATGCGCAGCCTGGGAGTCGCCTACATCGAAAATCAGGCCCGCGTTTGACACGGCCCTACGGTCTCCAGTTTGGGGCCAACGTTCGGACGCGGGGCGATGACCAATGGTTGGGTCGACATCAAGAACACCGACATGATGTTGGTGATGGGTGGGAATCCTGCCGAAAATCACCCTTGTGGATTCAAGTGGGCTATTGAAGCGAAGCGGGAGCGCAATGCAAAGCTGATCGTGGTGGACCCGCGTTTCACGCGCACGGCGGCCACAGGAGATCTCTTCTGCCAGATTCGGGCCGGAAGCGATATTGCATTTCTTGGAGGCGTGCTCCGCTACGCGATCGAGAACAACCGGATCGCGAAGGAGTACTTGGTGAATTTCACCAACGCCGCCTTCATCGTAAAGCAGGGTTTCAAGCTTCCCGAAGACGGATTGTACTCGGGTTTCGATCCCGCGACTCAGACCTACGATCATTCGAGCTGGAATTACGAGGCGGAGGGTGGTGCGGCGTCAGCCGGTTTACCACCGAAAGTCGCCTATGATCTCACGCTTCAGAATCCTCGCTGCGTGTTTCAGCTACTGAGGCAGCAGTATTCGCGCTACACGCCGGAAATGGTCGAGCGCATCACCGGCATAGCGAAGGAACAATTCTTGAAGGCAGCGGATTTGTTCACTTCAATCCGGACCAACGGCGACATGAAAAAAGTGGCGACTATCATGTACGCGGTCGGATGGACTCAGCATAGCTTCGGCACGCAGATCATCCGCACTGCCGCCATCCTTCAGTTGCTGTTGGGAAACGTGGGACGAGCCGGAGGCGGCGTCAACGCTCTACGCGGCCACTCCAACATTCAGGGCGCTACGGATATGGCTGGGCTGTTTGATTCGTTGCCGGGTTATTTGAAGGCGCCCATTCCGACCGATATCGATTTTAAGACGTACATGGCGCGCGTAACGCCCAGCGCTTCCAAGCCGGCTCCCTGGGACTCATTCAATTATTACTCGAACACATCCAAATTCACCGTTTCGCTCCTCAAGGCTCTGTATGGCGACGCGGCGAAGAAGGAAAACGACTGGGCGTTTCATTACTTGCCGAAAGTGGATCGAAATTATTCCTGGACCGAAATCTGGGACAACATGTATCGTGGTGCGGTCAAAGGCATGCTCGCGTTTGGCATGAACGGCGTGTGCATCGGTCCCGATTCCCAGAAAAATATCGAGGCTCTCAAGAGAGCCGACTGGCTGGTCGTCGGCGAGATTTATGCGGACGAGACCAGCGAATTCTGGAGATCGCCGGGAATCACGCCGGAGGAGATGAAGAAGATCAACACGACTGTCTACCGGCTCCCCTGCGCCGGATTCGCGGAAAAAGACGGGTCGATGACAAATTCGGCGCGCTGGCTGAACTGGAAGAACGTGGCGGTACCGCCTCCGGGACAGTGCCGGCTCGATCAGGACATCCTGGCTCAAATCTTCCTCAAAGTGCGAGAACTGTACAAGAACGAAGGAGGCAAGTTCCCGGAGCCGATCCTCAATCTTACGTGGGGATATACCGAGCCTGAACATCCCTCGCTCAGCGAAGTAGCGAAGGAGATCAACGGCAAGGCACTTGCGAATATTTCAGATCCCAAGACGCAGCAGATTTTGCTTAGGGCCGGCCAGCAGTTGCCCGGCTTCGCTCTCCTGCGGGACGACGGCACCACGTCCTGCGGCAACTGGATCTATTCCGGGTCCTGGACCGAAGCGGGGCCGCAACTGGCGCGCCGGGGGACCGAAGACCCGTCCGGCATGGGTGTTTTCCCCAATTGGGGATGGTCCTGGCCGGCGAATCGGCGCGTCCTGTATAACCGCGCGTCCTGCGATCCTTCCGGCAAGCCGTGGGATCCGACTCGACCACAGGTTTGGTGGAACGATGAGGCGCAACTCTGGGTCGGCAATGACGTACCCGATTTCAAAGCTGATTCGCATCCCAAGGACCACATGGGTCCGTTCATTATGAACGCGGAAGGTGTCGGCCGGATCTTCGCGCCGTTAGCGGCGTTCGCGGACGGCCCCTTCCCTGAGCATTATGAGCCGATCGAGAGCCCGGTCGCGAATTTGTTCCATCCGCAGCACTCGAATAATCCCGTGGTGAAAAAGTTCTCGACGCCGGCGGATAAGTATGGCGCGGTTGCGGACGGCTTTACTGTAATCTGTACGACCTACCGCCTGACCGAGCACTATCATTACTGGACCAAGAACAACCCGATGAATGTCCAGCTCATTCCGGAACCCTTCGTCGAAATGCCCGTGGAATTGGCCCAGGAGTTAGGAATTCGTGGCGGCGATAAGGTAAAGGTGACCAGCGCGCGAAGCTTCTATATCGCTAAGGCCTTCGTCACCAAGCGAATCAAGCCTATGACGATTGACGGCAAGAAGATCTATCAGATCGGCCTGCCAATCAATCAAGGTTACCGGGGGATTCAGGAGGACGCGGGCAAAAACGCCAGGACCATCGCAAATCGGCTTACGCCTAGCGTGGTGGATCCTAACGCGCATACTCCGGAATTCAAGGGATTTCTGGTGAAAGTCGAGAAGGTGTAGGTGGAGGCATGAGCCAGGCATCTGCGCAAATTCGAAAGATCTCCGGCCACCCGGGACCTGTTCCAGGAGCCAATGTCGAGCCGATCTACACCGTCTGCAAGCTGATCGACACGACGACCTGCATCGGTTGCAAAGCGTGTGAAGTCGCGTGTCTTGAATGGAACGGCTATCCCTTCCGCGAGACGGTGTTCGACAACTCCTATCAGACCATGCCCGAGACGGCGTGGAATTACTGGAACCTGATCAAGTTCAACGAAGTCGAGGGCGCGGATGGCAGCGTGAGCCTGCTCATGCGCAAGGATCAGTGCATGCACTGCGCAGAGCCTGGCTGCCTCGCCGCATGCCCAGCCGACGGCGCCATCGTGCAGTATGCCAACGGCATCGTCGATTTTCAGCAGGACCACTGCATCGGATGCGGATATTGTGTGAACGGGTGTCCGTTCAACATCCCGAAATTCGATCCAGCCACGAAGAAGATGTTCAAATGCACGCTGTGCGTCGACCGCGTCACCGAAGGCCTGGAGCCTGCCTGCATCAAGAGCTGCCCAACCGGGTGCCTGCATTTCGGAACCAAGGACGACATGAAAGATCTCGCCGAGACCCGCGCTCAGCAACTGCGCGAGCATTACGGCTTCGCAAAGGCCGGAGTCTACGATCCACCCGGCGTCGGCGGGACTGGGGTGATCTATGTTCTGCATGATGCAACCAATCCCGAGGCGTACGGTGATTTACCCAAGGATCCGCACATCCCCTGGACGGTTCAGATTTGGAAAGGGCCGGCAAAGTGGATCGGCAATCTTGCCATGGTAGGCGGCCTCCTGGGTGTAGTGCTGCACTATATGCGCTTCGGTCCGAAGCGAGTGGAGGAGCAGGAAGAGAGGAAAGGCGGAGAATCATGAGTGCATCGCACGTGGTTCCGGGTTCTCGTGAAAGTCGCATCGTCCGCTATACCTTCGACGAGCGGATCCACCACTGGCTGGCGGGCATCAGCTACGTGTACTGCCTGATCACCGGCCTGGCGTTCTGGTCGCCATATTTGTTCTGGCTCGCGGCATTGGTTGGCGGCGGCGCCACGGCGCGATTCTGGCATCCGTGGTCGGGTGTCATCTTCACGATCTCCGTCTTGTGGATGTACAAGCTCTGGAGTAAGGACATGGCCACGACGGACGCGGACCGGGCCTGGTCCAAGGCGATGAAATATTACGTGGAGAACGAGGACGAAAAGCTTCCGCATATTGGCCGTTTCAACCAGGGCCAGAAGACGTTTTTCTGGCTGATGCTTTACGGCGCGATCCTGCTGCTCCTTTCGGGACTCGGACTGTGGTTCGTCGAATCGATTCCCGCCTGGCTCCGGCATCTGTCGATCGCCGTGCACGTGATTGCCGCGCTCGCGACCATCGCCGGGTTCATCATTCACGTGTACATGGGAACCGCGATGGTGCGCGGCGGTTTCAATGCAATCGTCACGGGAGAAGTGACTTCGTCGTGGGCTCGCCATCATCATCGGCTCTGGTACGAACAGGTCACCAGGAATAAGTGAACAAAGATAAATTGAATCTCGCAAGGTGGGACCAGCGGATTCGGCGCGCGGATGAACTGGCGGTCGTGTATCCATTTGCTGCCGACGTACTGCGCTTCTATCAACGCGTCGCGACCTTCCAGAAGGGACTGTATTTGTATCTGAAGGAGTCTGCGGCGGCCAACATCGGATATCTCTTGCCGAAGCTTCCCGACTTTCTTGCCGAAATCGAGACGAGCGCGCCGGAGCCCGTCGCACAACGCGCACGCGAATGGAAAAGCCAGGGTGCGGACCGGTCGCATGAGATGCTTGCGTCGTACTGGCGAGCGACTTCAGCCGCCGGCGATCCCGAAGCGTTGCTGGCCTCGCTGTTTCTTCAACCTTATGCAGAACACCTTGCCGAGCAGGCCGAGACCGCGCCCCGGCACGAGACTCCGGAGGTGTGCCCGTTCTGCGCGCGAAAACCAGTGGTCGGCGTGCTGCGGCCCGAAGGCGACGGCGCCAAGCGCTCGCTCATCTGCTTGATGTGCTCAACCGAGTGGCCATACGGCCGGATCATCTGTCCAGCATGCGGAGAACAGACCGTCGAAAACCTTGCAATCTATTCGGCGGATCAATTTCAGCACGTCCGCGTCGAGGCGTGCGGCACGTGCGGTTGTTACATCAAGACCGTCGATCTGACCAGGAATGGGCGCGCCGTGCCGATCGTCGACGAGCTTGCGACCATTCCTTTGAATCTCTGGGCGCAACAGCAAGGTTAGGCGAAGGTACAGCCAAACATACTCGGCATTTGAGCTTAGGCCGCTGCGTGTTGCTTAGGACGTCAGATTGGAGCGCGTCGGCCGGGCTCGGATGGATGCGACTATTTTCGAGGGGACGAATAACCGTCGGTCAGTGTCTTCAGAAATGCCACCAGCAGATCTTCCTGTTTGTCGCTCAGTTTCAGATCGCCAAGTTGTTTGCGATTGATTGTCTCCGGAGTCTCGGGCGCAGGCCAGCACGTAATTTTCTCGCCAGGATCTCCGGCCTTGCACTTCCGAAGCGAATCGCGCGTGTTATAGAAATGGACCACCTCTTTGAGCGACTTGAGATATCCATTGTGCATATAAGCCTTGACGAAATCCGCACGCGGGCGCAGGTCAACATTGCGCAGCCCCGGCGTTTTGTATTTTCCGAGAAAAGACTTGGCCATGGCGGCCCATTCGCGATTCGGATTCAGAGGACCGGCCAGGAAGCCGCCCACCCCCGGATCGACGTATTTGAGACCGTCCGGGTTGGCCGTATAGCCAAGTTGATCGGGCGTGTTCTCTTTATAAAAAGGAATCGCCGCGTTCGCCGGCAAGCCGAGATTCGATGCAGTGAAATCAGTGAAGAGCGGTTCTTCACCCGGGCCCCCGTCCCGGTGGCATTCATTGCAGTGCGTCTCTTTACTTCGGAACAGTTCGTAGCCAGCCTTTTCTTCCGGCGTAAACTCTGCTTTCCCGGCCTGGACATAGTCGTATTTCGAAGAGAAAGGATTTACCTCGGGCGACCCTTCGAAAGTCGCGATCGCTTCTCCGATTCGATCGAATGTGGTTTGCGCGATTCCCCGATCGACAGCGCCGAGATGCACTGGCAAAGGGTCTGAATCGGGCGGCGGACCGGGACGATTGCACACCTCGTTTGTGTTCGCCGGCCAAGTAACCGCGAATGCCTGCGCGCCCCACAATTTTTCCGCCATCGAACGATACGGCCGCTGAGACATTCGATACACCATGCACGCCGGGTCGATCAGGCCGATCTCCAGCGGGTTCAGTGGAGGACCTTGCGCCTGCTCGGCGAGCGCGCTGTCCAGACGCAGCCCCGTTGCGCGCATGTCCCAAAACTGCCCACCCACAAAATCACCTTGTTCGGCATTGTAGTGGAGCACCGGTGCGAAACTCGCATAGGTATGAGCTTGAGGATTTCGCTGGCTGAAGCGCGTGCGAACAGAACCAGGGTAAGACACGGTCGTCTGGTTGAGAGCGCTGACCGGTCCAGTGAAACCGGTCTCAGGCATGTGGCAGAAGGCACAGGTCTCGTTTCTCCTGACGGAAAGTTCCTTGTCATAGAAGATCAGCTTGCCGAGCAGCGTGATTTGCTGAAAGCGGTCCAAGCTTGACGATTGCGCTTTCTTGAGCGATTCGGCCTCTATGCTGTCGATCTCCAGTTCGACAGACCGTATTTCTTTTCGGGCAGCGGCCGGAATCCGGTCAGGATCGATGGCTTGACCGGAATGAAGCGCGGCCGCCGCAGCAAGAAGCACGATTACGACGGGATAAGCAAACCATGGGTAGCGGGTTTTCAAAGAACCTCCTTGCCCCTTTACTGCGGGGGCGCCAGATATGGATCACCGAGAGGGACGTTGTCGAAGACCCATCGCATTTGTTCGCTCGGGTCAGGAGGGATCGCCCCAAAAGGCGAAAATCCCGCGATCAGAGCCCAGGCACGAACCGAATCCCCGTCGCCGATTCCAAGCATCAAGACTGTGTCGCCTGGCTGCAGGTCGGCCGCATCGATTCGAAAGAGGCGGCGGCCGTCTCCGTTTGCCCCGATCGCATACAGCTCCCCAAGCCCAATGTGAACGGTTCGCGCGTTCCCTGAAAGGACCAGGCGAACACGCAGCTTTTCGTCGAGGACGTCCGTCGATTCTATAGTCGCGGCGAAACTGCGGAAACCTCCCGAAACGATCAGGCTCGCGGCAAAGTTCTGACCGAGGCCCTTCTTGCCGCGAACATAGACTGTGTCGCCGGGAGTGATGCGCTCCACAGAACCCGCGACGGCATCCTTCAAGCGGATCGTGCCCAACGGAAAAAACCAACACGCAACGTCCGGACTCACGTCGACGGAATAACTCGTATACTTGCCGCTTAGCGAAACGGCAAGTGTGATCTTTCGCGTTTTCAGATCAAGGCCCGAAACAATTCCATACAGACTGTCTGCTTGCCACGCAGCCAGCTCCTTTTTCTGCATAGCCTCGATTTCTGCACGCGAAGTGACGGAGACAACAACAGGTTTTATCGTCCGAACACAAAGGCGGTCGCCGTTGTTGAGCTGCCGCGGCGATACGCGATCGGCGCCCTGCACGAAGCTCGCGGCGTCGTCGTAGCTGAAGTTCACCAGATCGCCGGCGTCGGTCTTAATCGTAATAGTGCGATCGACTACATCGGAGAAAAAGACCTGGCCGGCGATCTGGCAACTCTGCGCGTGAACCAGAGCTGCAGACAGAAGAATCACTACCACGGCGAATCCAGATCGTTTCATGTCTCGCAAACTCCCTTTTGTGATTTGGTCCAAGAGACCTTTCATCCTGGAAAAGGCAATCGATTTGCCATTGCCGATGTGCTCCCGGATGCTTGTACAGAAAGGAAGTGCCGGCTGAGATCGCAAAAAATGTCCCGAATTCGTGTCGACACGCGGCCGCAGTGTCGACCCTGCGACTCGTATCTCATGGGTGCGGGACTGGCGCCGCCGGACGGGACACACGGCCGTTCTGCGCTTCTTGAATCGATACACGATTCACTTCGAGCGTGCTCGCGGTGGCCCGATCGAGAGCCAGCTTCGCCTTTGCATACGCGCCCTTCGCGGCAACTTCCGTGGATCGCGCCTGCGCCAGATAGGTTTGATACTGGATCACCAGGTAGTTGGTCGCGAGTCCGACGTCGAACGTGTCCTGTTCCACCTGTACGGACTGCTCCTGAAGAACTCGGCTTTGGACCGCAGCCTGGTATGCCGCCCAAGCCTGCTGCATCGCAACATAAGCATCGGCCACTTCCAGACGAACCTGATCTTCAAACTGCTGGCGGCGCACCTGGGTCTGCCGGAGCTGCAGTTCGTCGCGAACGGCATCGGCCTGTGCCACACGATTCCGGACTGGCAGCGTCAACTGGATGCCGACGCTGTAAGTGGGGAAATTATTCTTGAAGATCTGCCCGACTGCCGTACCGTAGCCTCCGGGATAGACCGTTGCGCCCGGTGTCAGCGCCAATGCAGCTACGTTCACGTCGCCCGACAGGCCGCCATTTTGCATCGTCCCTACTACATCCAACTCCGGTCGAAGGGCGTTGTGCGATCCCTTCAAGCTAATCTGGGAATTTTCCACCTGTATTCCTGCCTGCGCTAAATCGGGCCGGTTTCGTACTGCCTCGGCGATCAGATCTTCCACGGGAGGGACAGGCTCTGTTTCGGGAATGCCCACGGAGTCTGTTGCGATCAGACGAGCTGCTCGAATTGCAGGATTCGCTAGGCCGCGGCGCGTGATTGCTGTCTTGACGATCAACTCCTGTTGCTCCACCAGCCCTTGGGCCGATATGAGCGCCTGTTTGTTGACCGCGACCTGCGCCTGTGCCCGGGTCAACTCGATCGGTGCAAGCGTGCCTTGGTCGACTTTGTTCTTGTTGTCCTCATACAGCCGCTCGGCCAGCCGCAATGCTTCACTCTTCACTTTGACGTCCTCATTCAGACTCACCAGGTCCGTATAGAGCCGTGCGATCCCGGCCACTGTATCAATCACCTGTTGTCGAAAAACAAGACCGGCGATTTTCCCATTGTTCTTGGCGATGTGAATATAGCGGCGGTTCAACTCGATCCCAAAGCCCCGCAGCAGCGGCTGCGTGATCGTGAATCCCAGGCTGGAACTCAGAATTGGATTGTAAGTGTAGCGTGCTGCGTTCGATGTGAGTCGCGTGTTGTCGAACGTCATACTGAGCTGCGTTCCCGGCGAAAATCCTTGAGTGAATCCGAGATTTCCGGTGAAATTGTTTGAGACCAGCCAATTCGATGAGCCGGTGAGGAGTGGATTGAATTCCGCTGTGCTTTGATGCTCCCAATTGACTAGCGCCGAAATCGATGGATCGAATTGTGGAATCGCCGGACCGGGCGACAGCGGGAGCGCATCTGCGACCGATAGATTGTTTTGTTGTTGCGTGATGAGCGCGACGTCCGAGAAGTTCGTGTTCACCGCGGGCGCGGGGGTCGAACTGGCGGTAAGCGCAGTAAGCAGCGGGCCGTTCGGCCCTCCGATTCCCGGAGGCGGCTCATCCACCAGCAGGCTCAATCCACGCGGTAGCCCGCCGCCTTTTGCGCGCTGAATGTCGGTCTGCGCGATCTTCGGTAGATATCGCTCCAGCTCGATGTCCAGGTTGTTCTCCAACGCCAAAGCGATCGCGTCCGCCAGAGAAAGATAAATTTGCCCCGCACGCATCAGGTCGAAAATCCGTTCGGAGTTCTGAAGACTAATAGGTGGAACCGGCTTCGGTTCGTACGGGCGAATGATCGAGTTTCGCACGAAGTTCGTTTGTGCTTCGCCAAATGCCGCAACAAGCACCAGCAGGACCGCGGCCTTTGACCAGCATTTCATCGCGCTACCCCTTTTGATTTGGCTTCGGAGCCGCGATTTGAACAAGGGCGCCCTCCTGCACTGAATCGCTTGGATCGACCACCACTTCTTGGCCAACGGTGAGACCAGCCGGAATCTCCAACTCGACACCGTAATCGCGACCGGGAGTGACCGTCTGAAAATGAACACGCCTTATGCGAGCAACCGTCGCGGAATCCATTCCTTCGGTCTTAACGTTTTCCTGTTCGGCCGCAGTCAACGGCTGAAGCACCGCCACAACCGTGCCGCTCGACCTGACAACCAGCGCCGCGTCGGGCACCAGGAATGGAGGCTCGGCGCGATCCGTCGTAAACGACACGAGCGCATACATTCCCGGCAGAAGTACTCCTTTTGGATTCGCAACCTCGACCTCGGTCAGCAGCGTCCTGGATTGAGCATCCAGCGAGCTCGATGTGCGCGTCACCATGCCCTTAAAGTTCTGGTTAGGGAGCTGCTGAACACTGACCGTGGCGGCCTGCCCCACCCGGATATCTGGTGAATTGGTTTGCGGAACGCCGATCAATACTCTGAGCTTCGCGATTTCAGCCACGCGAAAAATCTCGCCTCCGCTGGGAACATCGGAGGGCCCGGCGCTATTGGATCGAGAAGGCCCTTGACTTGAACCGCTAGCGGAGATGAGCGCGCCGACGTCGACATTGCGCGCCGTGACGATTCCGTCAAACGGCGCCGTGATTTGCTCGTAACGTTGAAGCGTCAATAATCGATCCAGAGTCGCTTGGCTCGCGCGAATATACTCCTCTGCGGCGCGGACCGTTTTTTGCTGTGCGACGACGTTCGCATCCGCTGTCTTGGCGTATGTCGATTGATTGTCGCCGTCCTGCCGCGACACTGCGCCTTTGGCGGTCAGGACCTTGTATCTTTCCCAAGTGATCGCCGCCAGATCGCGGGTTGCGGTGAGCTGCACGAGTGTGGCCTGCGCCTGGCCGAGCTGTCCCTGGGCCTGCGCCAGCGCCGCCTGAGCCTGCGATACCTGTTGGTCGAGATCCGGCGCATCGATATCGGCCAGCTTCTGTCCGGCGCGCACACGATCTCCGATATCGACATAGCGGCGTTTCAAAAACCCGGCAGCTCGCGCGAAAATATAGGCTTCCGTGATCGGCGTGATGTTCCCGGGCAGCGTTAGTTGCGTGCTCGTGACGGCGCGCTTGACGGTTGCGGCATTCACCAGTGGTGGAGCAATTCTGCGAGCTGCCGCGGCCGCATCCAATTGTTTCGTGGTCCGCTCCCGCGGCAAATACCCAAAGACATAGACAGCGGCGGCCGAGCCAATAACGATGACCAGAGCGATCAGCTTGGCCCAGAAACCGAAATGAGCTTTCTTGTCGTTCATGGCTTGGGAATCTCCCCCGCCTCTTCGGCGATCTGGCGGTCCATATCGATCGGCGCCTTTTTTCGAAGCAGCGTGTAAACAATCGGGACGAAGAACAGCGTCGTGGGCGTCGCAAACAGCAGCCCGCCGATCACCGCCCTACCCAGAGGAGCATTTTGCTCGCCGCCTTCGCCTAGCGCGAAGGCCATCGGCAGCATACCGATGATCATCGCCAGAGCCGTCATCGTGACCGGCCGGATTCGCGTGAACCCTGCGGAGAGCGCCGACTCGATCGCATTTTTCCCCGTTGCTCGTTCGTCATTTGCAAACGTGACCAGCAGGATGCTATTTGCCGTGGCGACGCCGATCCCCATAATCGCGCCCATCAACGCGGGAACGCTCAGAGTGGTGCGCGTCAGATAGAGCATCCACAGCATTCCGGCCATCGCTCCCGGCAGCGCCATCAGGATGATGAAAGGATCCAGCCAGGATTGAAAGTTGATGGCCATCACTAGATACACCAGCACGACCGCGAAAATCATCCCCAGGCCCAGGCGCGTGAAAGAGGTCCGCATTGTGTCCACCTGCCCCCGCAGATCGATTGTGGTTCCGCGCGGAAGTGAAGGACGCATTGTGGCGATAATTTGCTCAATATCGGTGGCCAAACCGCCTAAATCGCGCTTATCTGGCGTCGCAAAGACGTCGATCACGGGCTGTATATCGTAGTGGCTCTCGATTTCAGGAGAGTTGTTGCGCTTCAATCGCGCAAGATTGGAGAGCAGTTGCTGTGCCCGGCCGGAAGGGGCCGTAATCGGCGTGCGCTGCATAGCGTCGAAGGTATCGATCTTGTATTGCGGCGTTTGCGCGGCCACCTGATAGTTCACGCCGTTCTGTGGATCCAGCCACTGATTCGGCGCCACTTGTCCACTGGCCGACAACGAGATAAGCAGACTGCTCGCCACGTCTCTCTGCGTCAGCCCAGCCTCGTCGGCCAGAATCCGATCGACGTTGACATCTACTGTCGGATAATCCAGACGCTGGCGGATGAAGACGTCTACGGCTCCAGGCAGGCCAGCGATTTCGTGCTGTAACTTTTGGGCGACTTGAGCATTTTGCTCGAGGCTATTGCCGATCACCTGAACGTCCACGGGGGCGGGCATACCGAAGTTCAGAATCTCGCTGGTGATATCGGCTGCTTGGAAAAAGAATGTCTCTGCCGGAAACTTTGCTGTTAGCGTGTTGCGAAGCGCCCTGGTGTAATCGAGAGTCGAGTGATGATCGGGCTTCAGCGAAATCAGAATGTCGCCATCGCCATTGCCGTTGGTGATGCTGTCGCTGAACGCCAGGTTGATGCCGGAATTCGGCAGCCCGATATTGTCGAGAATGGAATCGAGCTCCTGCGCCGGAACGATTTTACGAATCTCGTTGTCTATAGACGAAAAAATAGCCGCCGCTTCCTCGATACGTGTGCCGGTGGGAGTGCGGACGTGCAGCCGCATCTGACCCGCATCGACGTACGGAAAAAAGTTCTGGCCGACCACGGTGATCAGTGCGGTTGACGCCAGAGCAAAAGCCAGGAAGGTTCCCCCGGCGATCGCGCGATGCGTCAGCACCCATTCGAGCAGGCTGTGATAACCGTCCCGGAATTTCTCAAATTTACGATCGAAGGCCTGATGGACATGCCAGATAGGGCCGGCTGACCTGGATGCCGGGGTGTCCGCCCCCTCACCGTCCTGATAGAGGGACATCTCGGTTTGCAACATATAGTGAACCAGCGTCGGTACCACCGTGCGGGTGAGCAGATAAGACGTCAGCATGGCGAATGCTACGGCCATGGCCAGCGGCGTGAAAAGATACTTCGCCGCTCCGGTCAGCATGAGGACCGGGACGAACACGATACAGATGCATAGCGTAGAAACAAACGCCGGGACCGCGATCTCTTGCGCGCCATCCAGGATCGCGCGAACCAGAGTCTTTCCTTTGATCCCCATGTTGCGATGCACGTTTTCGATCTCCACCGTCGCATCATCGACTAGGATTCCGACGGCGAGCGCCAGTCCGCCCAGCGTCATCACGTTGATCGTCTGCCCGAGAAATCCCAGCACGATCAAGGAGGTGAGGATGGAGAGCGGGATTGAGATGCAGACGATTAACGTGCTGCGCCAGCTTCCGAGGAACAGCAGAATCATCAATGCAGTAAGCAGCGCAGCGATACTTGCTTCACGAACGACTCCCAGCACCGACGCCTTTACGAACACGGATTGATCGAATAGCTGGGTAATGTTCAGCGCGGGCGGGAGCGTGGCCTGGATCCTAGGAAGAATGTCTTTGACGCCCTGCACGACCGCCAATGTCGACGCGCCACCATGCCGCAAAACCGTGAGCAGCGACGCGAGGCCGCCGTTGATGCGAACGATGTTCGTCTGCACCTGAAATCCGTCGCGCACCGTTCCGATGTCGCGGAAGTACACGGGATTGCCGTTTACGGTCTTGATCGGCAGGTCGTTCATCGCCGAGATCAATTCGGGGCTGCTGTTCAGTCGAATCAGGTATTCCCGCGTGCCGACCTTCACTGTGCCCGTCGGGAGAATAAGATTCTGGAGGTTCAGGGCGTTCGAAACGTCGGTGGCGGAGAGTCCCTTGCCGTACAAGGCGTCCGGATCGAGGTCGACCATAACGGAACGGACTTTTCCTCCGTACGGCAGAGGCACCGAGATACCCGGCACTGTTGACAGACGGGTACGAACAAAATTCTGGCCGTAATCATAGAGTTGCTGTTCAGTAAGCGTGCCGCTGCTGAGACCCAACTGGAGAATGGGAACGCTCGATGCGTCGGTCTGCACGATAAGGGGCGGAAAAATGCCCGGAGGCATGGTCCGAAGCAGCGTCTGACAAACCGCGGTCACCTGCGCAACCGCGAGATCCACATTGGTCCCTGGTTGCATGTACACGCGGATCAGGCCCACGCCGTTGTACGCGGTCGATTCGATCCGTTCGATATCGTTCACTGTGGTCGTCATGGCGCGTTCTGAAACGACCAGGACACGTTTGGCCATGTCGTCCGGACTCATGCCGTTGTAAGTCCAGATCACGCCGACCATGGGAATATTGATGTACGGGAAAATATCGGTTGGCGTGGTGACGATGGCGAGTCCACCCATGATGGCGATAAGAATGGCCATCACGATGAACGTATAGGGGCGGCGCAGCGCGAGTCGGACGATCCACATTTCAACTAGATCCTATGCATTCTTAAATCCACTGTGCGATCAGCGGCGACTCAATTAGTTGTGCAACCCCGCGGTCCTCTGGATGGCTGCGTGACGACACTTGTGTCGGTATGACGTCAATGACTGGCGTGATCGCATAGGCGCTCCGTTAACGTCGTTCCCTGGCTCACCGGACGGCGCCTTGTTGGACGGTCCCATCGATGGAGATTTACGTCATCCCTGTTCTCAAGCTGCTTGTCGTGCGAGTGCCTGGTTGATTTCGCGCACTTCGTCCGAGCTGAGCCTGACGTCGGCGGCGCCGGCAATGCCGCTTACCTGTTCCTCGCTGCGGATGCCGACGATCGCGGCCGTCACAGCGGGATTCCGCAAGGTCCACGCGATGGCGACTTCGCCGGGTGTCGCATTACGCCGCTTGCCGATCGCGCGCAGCAGTTCGACCAGTTTAAGATTCCGGGAAAGCAGCGGTTCCTGAAAGTTCGGGCTGCGTTTGCGCCAATCGTCTTCGGGAAATCGCGCGATCCGTTCGCGAGTCATCGCGCCGCTCAGCAGCCCGGACGCCATGGGAGAATACACGATGACGCCAATCTTGTGCTTCAAAGCGAATGGAAGCGTCGAAGACTCTACGTCAGTAGCAAGCAGGGAATAGGGTGGTTGGAGTGAGGTTATCGGAGCAACGTCGAGAGCGCGCTGCATTTGCTGCGCGTTAAAATTCGAAACGCCGATGTGGCGGATTTTTCCTTCGGCTTTCAATTTCGCGAGAGCGCCAACGGCTTCCTCAATCGACCCTGGCGAAGCACTCTCGGGATTTCCTTGCAATGCCGGCCAGTGGATTTGATACAGGTCGATGCTGTCGACCTTCAACCGCGTGAGACTGGCCTCGGCTTCCAGCCGAATGGAAGCCGCTTGCAGGTTGTGCGAGATCTTTCCCGATTCGTTCCACACCAGGCTGCATTTGGTGAACACATAAGGACGAGGGCGAAGCTCGCGAATTGCCCGGCCCACGACGGTCTCCGAATGACCTAGGCCGTAGACGGCTGCCGTGTCGATCCAATTCATGCCGCGCTCCAGAGCCGTATGGATCGCGGCAATCGATTTATGGTCCTCCTGCGGGCCCCAGGCGAATTCCCACTGTCCTCCGCCGATCGCCCAAGCGCCGATTCCAATTGGCGTAATCTGCAAGTCACTCTGTCCGAGCTGTTGTGGTGTCATTTTAAAAGTCCCTTTCAATTCCTAAGCGGCCGGTGGCACAACATGGTCCACTGCAGCCTGTTCTTCCATTCGCCGGATGACGATAGAAAAGTCTTCCTCGCCGCCTCTCGCGGCTTCGGTGTCGTTAACGATGGCGGCCGCTTCCGTCGCGGGCATTGCAAGGTGAACTCGTCCCGCGGCGTTCAGAATCAAGCCGAAATCCTTACGCATCAGACGAAGCGGAAACTGCGGCGCATAGTTGTTTTGTTTTGCGGAAGCCAGTTTTCCCGCCAGTGCCGGAGCAATGACTGCAGTCCTCGCCAGCGTTTCCAAGAGAAGCTCTCGTGGCAGGGCTAGCCGTGATCCCAACGCGACGGCCTCAGCCACGGTTTGCATACCTACGCCCAAAAGCGTGTTCACAACCAGCTTCATGGCGACGCCGGAGCCGGCCGGTCCCATGTAGAACCATTGGCTCGCGACCGCGGAAAAAATCGGAGTGGCCGCTTCGAAATCTTCGGAATCGCCGCCGCCGAACAGTGTCAAAGTCCCCGCTTCGGCGGAGGCCGTGCTGCCGGAGACCGCGACATCGAGTGAAGAGAGATTCAGCTGCTGGGCTGCCTGATATAGCCGCTTAGAAGCTTCCGGGGAAATCGTGCTCAACTCGATGATCCGTGTACCGGGTCTAACGCTGCGCAGTACGTTGCCTGTTCCCAGATAAACACTTTGGACCGCGCGTTCATCTGGAAGGGACGACAATACCAAGCCAACCTTGCTCGCCAGATCGTCAGGGGTATTGGCAACTTCGGCGCCTAACGTGGCGAGCTCGTCCGCTTTCGCGCGATTGACATCGTAGACCACCGTGGGGAATCCGGCAGTGATCAGCCGCCCGGCAATGCGTGAACCCAGATACCCGAGTCCGATGAATCCTAACCGGGTGCGAAGAGTGATCTTTTCATCGACAGACATCTGATCTCCTATCAGCGCTCTTAAACCTCCCAACTGCATTTCCAGTACCAACCCTCGATCCGGCGTCGAGCCACGGCGTGCAATGAAATCGCGCGATTCCGAGAGTCATCGCAAAAAAGCCTGTTGGCGGAACGTCAGCGTGTGACGCCTCAGCGACACTCGTGGACCTCGACAGGCATACCGATCACGAAGGAGCGAGCATGGAAATACTCGCTCCCCTTCCCGGGCGATTGAACTGTCCGTGCCTATCGATAAATGAACTCGTGGCCAGTTTCGTCTCCTGGATAGAACCACGCCTTCACGGCTTCCGGTGAGTCACCGGGCCGCTCATCCAACGTGATGATGGTGCTTTCGGCCGGTTGCGAGCGCTGCTCGGGGATGGTCAGGAAGGTTCCGTACAGATGTTTTTCATCCTGGCTGAACACTTGCACGATGTTCCGGTCGGTCGTCGAATTCGCCAGTTTGAACTCGTAAGTTCCCGCTGGTAGCACTTGGTCCGGAATCGCTACCGGAGCGCTGAACGTGACCATCGTCTTGTGGTCCCATTCGTCGGCAGCCGCGCGCGGCGCAATACTGCCCAAGATTCCGAGACCGACGAACGCAATCACTATCGCTTTATTCATTTTATTGTCTCCTTTTTGAAAGATCGCCCGATGTTTCGTCAGGCGATGGTCTAACGACCATACGTAACGCACGGGGTCGACCATTCAGAGGCCACATTAAAATCAAACAGATGAAACGAAATGGAAACTCCATCGCGACGTGTCGATGACAGATCAGTCGACCGCCGGTCACGCCGCGGCCCGATTCGCTAGAACGGAAAGCGTAGAGAGAGAACCCAACGGTGATTGTATTGATGGAATTCCGTGACGGCGATCTGTACTCCGGCGCCGAATGCCACGTGGAGTCTTTCGGCCACCGGAAATGGCCCGATGACGATGCCGGGGGTTATGAACACCTGTTTGTCACCAGTCAAGGGGCCATCTACCCAGAATGTCGAGTTCTGCTCGATCATGAGCCAAAGCTTTCCTTTAATCCGATAGTCGACGGCGGTATTAAAGACGAGAGATCTGCCTAGAACGTCGGTGCCGCCAGTAGGAAGGTTTGCGCCGAACGTGCTTTGAAGGTCCCAGGGGCCTAGGCCCTTGGCGACGGCAAGCGTCGGCGACAGCACTGCGTGCCCAAGACCATTGGGCGCGCGAGCGGTGGGACTGGTACCGCCCAAGAAGAATCCGACAAAATAGTCACCCTGGCCTTCGGTTCGGGCAAAGGCGCGGAATTTCACCTGATACGAAAGGTCGCCGAATCCACTCGGTCCGTTGGTTTGATGGACGACGTAGGCCGGCGGAAATATTCCCACTTCCACGCGCGACCAAGGAATGATTTCGAGACCCCGCGAATTACCGTAGTTCGAAGTGATCGATCTTCCGGGATCCTGCTGCCAGGACATGTCATAGCGGAACTGCTGGACCAGCATTACGTGTGAGGTCACGATCGGCGAAACAAAGTGCGGTTGACTGGCTCTCGCCTCATCTACAATCCGCAGCCAGTTGCGGACCCAGCTTGAGTCATCGGTGTCGCTCGCGGTGTCACAATTCGATTGCGCACACACTGTCGTGGAGGATAGAAGCGTCAAGATCGCCGTAAGCATCGGGCGACGTTGCATCTCGATCCTCCATCTTTCGCCGTTATTAAAGACGACCGCGTTAGTTAACGGCGACGTGCCAGGTCGCGTCTTTGTGAAACGAGGTCATCGCTGTCGCTGCCGCGGAAGTATTTACACCGAGATCCTTTTCATAGATAACCCCGTTTCCGGTGACGATGAACGTCATCACGCCGGAGGACCGATAATCGGCCGGATAAGCGATGAATGCCGGCGCGGCAGAGGTCCCCTTTGCGAGTGCTGCCAAACGACGGAAATAGTATCCGTGAATCAACACCTGAGCGGATTCACCGGGCGCTTTTGAAACAACTGCCGCAAGAGCGTCTTCCGACTGGTCCGCCGGATTCGCCTTTGTGCGAGGCGTTCCATCGGCGACGAGTTCGTGACAGATCTCAATCGCCGTGAGCTCGTTATCGCCGATCCGCCGGAACAAGACTTCCTTTCGCCCCGCATCCGAATCGAAGTGCCAGGAGCCATTTTTCTCGACGAGCGGAATTGGGAAAGGCCAATTCTCGGCGCCGATATAAAGAGTCACCGCTCCGTCGACCTCGCGACCCAGACGATGCATCTCCTGGTATTTTTTGGCGAACATTTCGCGCTCGATCTTATCCTGGGCGTCGTCACCGCAAGAGGCGAGTTCTGTGGGTCCAGCCAGGATCTTGATGATGGCATCCATATTGTTGCCCTGAACAGCCTGGAATAGGTTTTGAGCGGCCTCGTTAGCTGACTGGAACGCGGGCTGAGCAGAGGATTGAGCCAGTGCCTCGTGAGCGCCAAATGTTGCCCACATTGTAAGAATCGCGAATGCAGCCGTAGCCGGCCAGACGCGTTGTGAAAGTTGTTGAATTGTATTCGTCATTTTGTGTTTCCTCACTTCCTCACCCTCCGGCGAAACTATCTGTGGCCTCCACCGCCATGGCCACCGCCGCCATGGAAGCCACCACCTCCGTGAAAACCACCGCCGCCGTGAAAGCCTCCGAAACTCGACTGGCCTCGAAATGAATTGCCTCTTGCAACTCCTCCATGGCTGAATCCGCTGAAGGCGCCCGAACGCACGCCTGCGGGAGCGCGAGACATGTTGTCCCCACGAAAGTTCTGATGGCCTCCGAAACTGCCGCCGCGGTTGACATTCGTCCGCCCCCCGCTAAAGCCATTGCGATTTACGATCGTCCGGCTGTGCGAGATATATGTGTTGTGGTTATAGACGACTCTGCCGTCGTGGTGCCAGTCGTATCCCCAGTGATGCCAACCCCAGCCGAAGCCCGCAAATAACCCAACTCCGAAGCCTACGCCAAAAGCGATTCCCGGGCCGCCCAGGTAAAGCCCTGGATATGGATACCAACCCGGGAATACTGCCAGCGGCGCGCCATACACCAGCCAGGGATCATATTCAGGAACGTAAACGACGTCGGGAGCTGCTGGCTCTATAACGATCGTTTTCCCCTTCGTGCTTACCTTCTCCTGGCTCGAAGTATTCAGGTTCCCGGCCTGCTTGGCGCGCTGCCGCATGACTTGAATCGCCTGCGTCACCTCCTGCTGCTGATTGAGATGTGCGTCGCCAAGCTCAGACGTCCAAGCCAGGTTCTGCTGCATGTTGGCGAGGACTGCCGGGAACTGCGCCAGAGCTTTGACGCTGGGATCCCAAGCTTGTTTATCTACTTGGCTCGCCAATTGGTCGCCCTGAAGGTTTTTGTTCTCTTGTAGCCACTTCTGAGCCTCAACGATCTGTTCTGGATAAGTTGCGGCCGCCAGGATCTGTGCGATGAGCGCGTCCGGATACAGCGCGATCGGCGCGACGAGCTGCTGGAGTTGCTCGGGACTCTGTTGGGCAGCTTGCGCCGGCTGCGAATTAGACAGGTAAGTCTGATAGGCGGACGCGTCGCCCACGGTCACGACCATCAGGCACCAGGAAAGCAGTACCGCCATGCTTTGTTGAATCAATCTCATATGACTAATCCTCCATCGATTACTTCTTCGCGTCCGGAGGAAAATGATCGAACATCTTCTGGACACCTTTATCGAGATTCTTGATATTCTTGTCGGACTTATCTGAGAGCGTGTCGCTGGACGATCCACGCCATATCAACTTCTTGGTATTGCCGTCGAACAGATCGACCACCAGCGTTCCGACTTTGTAGTTGTCCACGGTTGTCGTCGCATCGCCAAATCCACCACCCCAGCGCCAGCCGCCACCGAAGCCGTTGTAGAAGGTGTTGAGACTCTGTTGATTCTTGGTCATTTCGATCGCGACGATGGCGACATCGCCGCCCGATTCCACCTGCGTCCAGCCTTTCGCTGAGAGCGCTGAATTCACGGCTTCTTTGATCCGATCGACCCACAGCGCATCTGGCGTCTGGACTTTTTCCCAGGAGTACGTCTTGTAGTGGCTAAAATCTGTGCCGCGATCGTAGTCAGTCTTCACCTGCTGTGCAAACGATGCGGTTGCGAAAAGAAGTGCGATGCCCACCGGAGCGAACATTTTGAGATACCTTGTCATGGTCTGTTTCCTTAAATGCATTTGATTCTCTTTCAACATCCGCCCTCCGAATGTGCAATCGACTGGCCAAGATCTGAACGGTGGATTCCTTGCACTGTTCCAATACACTTGCCAACGACCGGCATCAGCGAATCGACGACCGCGCGACACAGGTGTCGATGGGAGGTCCTCACCTCTCAAGATCCAGCTCTTCCGCTCGAATCGACTGTTCGATGTCCCATAACGCTGGAGGTCACCATCGAATTTCGAGAAGGAGGAATATCCAGCACGACAATGGTCATGTCGTCGAACTGTTCCGTCCCAACTGACCAATCCGCAACGCCTTGCATTACGCGGTCGGCGACCACTCTAGCATCTGTTTCAGGCGGAAGCGCTCTGAGACAGTCCATCAGACGCATTTCGCCGAAATCTTCCTCCAGCGCGGTCTGGGCGTCAGTAAGCCCGTCGCTGAAAATAACCAGCCGGTTTCCCGGATGCATCTGCAGCTTCCTCGCGACGTATTCTGTCTTGGCAAACATTCCAACTGGCACACCATCCGAATTCAGCCTCTCAATCTCGGACGTGGAGCGAATCAACATCGGTGAAGGGTGTCCCGCGTTGACATACGTCAACACGGAGTTCTTCGCGTTGTACTCTGCCCAGAACAGAGTCGCGTATCGGTTGTCTCCGAACCGGCCAGTAAGCTGCTGATTTAACATTTCGACGAAATCAAGGCTGTTCATGGCGTCCCCGAGATGCGCCCGCGCGACAGCCTGCAGGTTCGCCATCATCAGCGCGGCGGGAATTCCCTTCCCGCTTACGTCCGCACAGAGGATCCCGATTCGTTCTTGACCGAGATCGAAGAAGTCGTACAGATCGCCTCCAACCATGCGGGCCGGCAACGTGCGGCCGGAAACGGTAGCTCCTTCTAGCACCGGCGCCACGCGCGGGTACAGATATTCTTGAACGCTGCGCGCAACTTGGAGTTCGCTCTCGTACCTTAATTTGGCAGCCTCCTCTTCTTGAAGGCGTTCCAGGGCGATCGCCATTTCGTTGAAGTCACTCGTCAGCTCGCCGAGCTGGCCCTTGGTCCGGACGGGCGTCCTCCATGCAAAGTTGCCGCTGGCGATCTGGCTAGCCGCACTGCTCAGATCGTCGATGGCGGTAGAGATCTCGCTCCCCAGCCGGATGGACATCCACACGCCGGACGCATTCAGAAGCAATACGATAAGCACCAACCCTGAAATGAGCCACACCCAGGCTGCCAGTTGCCCGCCAAGACGCGCTACATCTTCGAAGGTGCTTGAATAGCTGGCTCGAACGCTGTACGCGATCCAATCTTCAACTGCTCCGGTCTCCCAATTGCGAACGCTCAGAACAACCGCCGTGGGCGCCGACGTCCCGGGTATGAAATTTCGTTCCACGGTTCTGAACACGCGCTGACTCGCCAAGTGTACTCGGAAGGGCCTGGGGGAAACGGCCGTTACGTCCCTGCCGGCCGCTGAAGAGAGTCGCCAGGCCAGCTCGGAACCGAGCGGCATGCTGAAGACCGCCGTTACTTTGCACGCGCCGTCGTTTTGTGTGGCGACGTCGCGGATCTCAATTCGTCCTCGATCGACAACCAGACCCGCGAAACCGGTTTCGGGCAGCCAATCGGGCAGTTTCGCGCCGGGAAAGTCCGGCTGCGAAAGCAAAGAGCGCACACCCGCTCGGTCCTCGAAGATCAACGAGGCTTGAGCCCGAGGGAACGCCTCATCCGTGTACGCCAGTAGCGGCTTCAGCGCTCCGGGAACCGCGGCCTGGTCGAGAATAGCGGGAGCCACAGAACGGCTGGCTTGAACCAGCATTTGAATCTGCTTCTCGACGACATTGGAGCTTTCCCGGCGCACCATGACGTTCAACGCAGCGACTGCCAGACAGGCAACCAGAATTGCGGAGGTCGCAGTGAAGCTGATGATGGAAATCATCTTCCAGCGAACGCGGCCCCAGCTACTCCGGATCATGCAGAGGAGCGCTCCGCGAGCACTGCGGGCCAAGCCGGCCGAGCATCTTCGCAATCTTTCTTCGGGCGCGCAGCTGACGCGTCTTTACCGCCGGCACCGTCAATCCCAGCAACTGAGCTACGTCAGCGAGGCTGAGGCACTCGAGATCCCGCAGGTAGATGATCGTCCGATACTTTTCCGGCAGCTGGTCGAGGGCTGCGCGCAGCCGGACCGCGGCCTCGCGTCGCTGGGTTTCGGCCAGTGGAGAGTGTCTCTCGTCGACAATCGGGAGTTGCAGCAACAGGGCGGTGTCGAGCGGCACGAAACGCGAAGAAGCGTAGTGGCGCCGCCATTGCCGAGCTTCGTTGAGGCCGATTTGAATGAGCCAAGTCCTGAAACTGGCTTCGCACCGAAACTGTTCCAGATGCGTCAGCGCTTTAAGGGCAGCCTGCTGCACAATATCGTCCACGTCGGCGTGCTGGCCCATGGTTCGTTGAATGATGCGCAATAACGGCGTCAGGTGCGGCTCGATCAGGTTCGCGAACAGATCGCGCCGCCCGCCGATAACCTTGCGGATCAGGCTGGCTTCCTCGACCCCCGTCATAGTGGGCGTATATGCAGCAGATGCCATTGTCGGTCTCCAACCGCGCTTTCTCTACCTTCGTCGTTGTCGCATTCCCTTTGCCAAACGCGGCCGCCGCCGTTCGGTATTGACAACATTGCACTTAGTTCAGTCCGGCCCGGACCCGGCGCCATTCTTCGTGACCTTCCTTCGACACGCTCTGTCGGCAGTTCGGCTGGAAACGGATTCCAAGACTTTCTTGATCGCAAGGCGCGCCGCGTCAGGTTCTCGAGCTTGCGAAGCCAACGGCATCATGACTGGCGAATTGCCTGGGCTACATCCGTCAGAGGATTACCCAGAAACGACATCGAGAACCGGAGCAAGAGGCGTCCGGGCCGGTGGAGAGCGAAGGCATTCTGGACAAGCGTGAAGATTGGCATTCCGCTTCGGTGGCCGATCCCCCAAAAGTGGGGTCATCTCGCATCACGATTTACCGGATGAAAACGGGTAGATTGAGGGTCGTCCGAAAGCCGAACCCGCGCCACAATCAGGAAGAAGAGACCAAGGAGTAAGCCATGAACACACAAGCAACTTGGACCAACGAAGGAATTGGCAAGGATCGTCACGCATTCTGTGACGCGACGTTAAGGAAGATCGGGATCGACCGCAGCGACCACTTCGGCAGCGGGATGGACAACATCGTCGGTAACAGTGCTGCTCTCCAGGAAGTGCTTCGCCTGGTGCGTGTCGTCGGTCCTACCGATGCTACAGTGCTCATCCAGGGAGAGACCGGGACCGGCAAAGAGTTGATTGCCGAAGCCATTCACAAGTGCAGCGATCGAGCGAAAGGCCCGTTTGTGAAGGTGAATTGCGCCGCCATTCCCGCAGGATTGCTCGAGAGCGAGCTATTCGGTCATGAGCGTGGCGCCTACACCGGAGCCTTTACTCGCAGTATTGGACGATTCGAGCGCGCCAACAAGGGTACGTTGTTCTTGGATGAAATCGGCGACCTGCCGCTGGAATTGCAGCCGAAGCTGCTCCGCGTCATCCAGGAAAGGCAGTTCGAGCGTTTAGGCGGCGCTGCCACGATTCATACTGATGTCCGTGTGATCTGCGCCACACATCGCGACCTGGCGGAGATGACCGAAGAACGCCAATTTCGCAGCGACCTCTTCTATCGCCTCAGTGTATTCCCGATCGAACTACCACCGCTGCGCGAGCGTCCCGAGGACGTTCGTTCGTTGGTCCACCACTTCGCGATGGATTACGCCAATCGCTTGAAGAAGCCGATCACAACGATATCGGAGGAATTCGTCGCGGCTCTGGCACTCTATTCGTGGCCAGGAAATGTGCGGGAATTGCAGAATTTCATCGAGCGCTCGGTGATTCTATCGGCGGGCCCCGTGCTTAGCGGTTCGGCGCCGGTGACGACCAGCACAACCCATCAGGGATCGAGAGGGTCTAACGCGTCCGCTCCTCTCACGTTGGAAGACGCGGAGCGTTCCCATATTATTTACACACTTTTCCAAACCGAGGGTGTCGTCGGCGGGCCGAACGGCGCCGCCGCCCGACTGGGTCTGCCGCGCACAACCCTTATCGGCAAAATGAAACGGCTGAGAATTGGTGCTTGTCAAGAATTATCAATGCCGCCGCAAGCAACGGCATCCATGGCGTAACATAAAAGTCGACTGTTGTCGCGAGACCATTCCAGTGGTCGATCCGATGCGGATACTCTTTGCGGCTACCGCGGGTCTGTTACTTGCGTCCCCAGCAGGCGCTCTCAATCCGCGAAGAGCTGTCACCGAATACAGGCAGACAACGTGGAGCACCAAGGATGGGCTTCCTGCCACTTTCATCTATTCGATCGCGCAGAGCTTGGATGGATACATTTGGCTTGGCAGCACGGACGGCCTCGCTCGCTTCGACGGCATTCAGTTCGTCCACTGGCGCCCCAAGGGCAATCGAATTCTTTTGGGCACGGTCCGAGTCGTGACTGCCGCTGGCGACGGCGGCGTGTGGGTTGGAACCGCTTCCGGCCTCGTCGGCCGCGTGCGGGGAGACGATCTCATCGAGGCCATGCTCGACTCGCCGGTCGAAGCACTATTGGAGGCGCGGGATCGCACTCTCTGGGTCGCAACCGCGAAACGTGTCTTGCGATTCAATCCCGATACGCTCGCGCAGATTGGACCGGCCATCAGCTTGCCTGCGGATTTCCATTCCGGCTTGCTCCAGGACACGCAAGGCGCAATCTGGATAGCAACGAATCGAGGGATCGAGTCCGTCGACCTAGCGCGCAGCGAAGTCGTGCTTAGTCGCGCCGGCCCGAAATCCTGGCTGAGTCAAGATCGCGGCGGAACTATCTGGACCACATCGCCCCTCGGACACACCGTGCGTCTTCAACAATACAGCGCCGCCGGAACAGGCGGCCTGGACGTACGCGCCGTCGTTCGCGACAACGACGGCAACCTGTGGATTGGAACATTGGGCCGGGGCCTCTTCCGAGTGCGGCCGGGCGCGGAGGGTTCATCACCCGAAAGGTTCTCACGTTCGGAGGGGCTCTCGGATGACAACGTTTGGAGCTTGTTCGAGGATCGCGAACACAACCTGTGGGTGGCAACACAAGACGGGCTCAATTGCATCCGCGATGGCGCGGTGGCCACGTTGAGCCAGCGGGAATCAGGAAACCACGACGCGGAGGCGCTGGCCGCCGGCCAGGATGAAACGGTGTGGGGAGCTACATCGGCGGGAGTACATCGGGTCGACAGCGCTCACACGGAGTGGTTGCTCGAAGGCGTCCGTTCTAGTGCTTTGTTCACGGATCGTGACAACAATCTATGGATTGCAACCGATACCGGGTTGGTGCGTACAGTCGACGGAAAGCCCTCGCGGATTCAGCTTCCATTAGGGCTGAATCTCCACAATATCGCGGCAATCGCGGACGACGATCAGCGCCGGATGTGGATCTTTGATGCAGATAGAGGCCTCTACCGGTGGTCCGCCGGAGAAATTGATGACTTTTCGAACGTACCTCTACTCAAAGGCAAATCGATTCTTGCGATGCGCGGAGACAGCCAAGGCAGAATGTGGTTCGGGCTTTACCAAGACGGCGTTGTCGTTTTTGATCAAGGCCGGTTCCGGGCATATACAACCCGTGATGATCTGGCCCATGGGTCTATCAATTCGATTTCCGTTGATAACCATGGAACGGTTTGGATCGGAGCCGAGCGTGGGCTAAGCCGGTTTGATGGCGCGAGATTCGCCACTTGGAACACCGCGCAAGGCCTTCCCGGCGAACGTGTGCTCTGGATTCTTCCGGACCATGATGGACGGCTATGGCTGGGATACACGAACGGAGTCGCGCGCGTCAGCCTTTCGGAGCTCGATCGAAGCCTTCACGAGCCTGCTCGCGCGATCGCTTACGAATTCTTTGATCACAGCGATGGATTGAGAGGAAATCTGGATCGCAGTCAGGAATCGCCGGCTATTCAGACGAGCGACGGCAAAATATGGTTCAAGACGTCGGCCGGAGTGGCCTTCATCGATCGCCAGTACCTACCGAAAAACCCGCTCGCTCCGCCCGTCCACATTGAGAGAATGATCGCCGACACGGCTCTCGTGGATACCAAAAACACGGTCCGTTTGCGTCCCTTCACACGCAACGTGGAGTTCGACTACACGGCTCTCAGCCTGGTGGAGCCTCGCCGGGTTCGATTCCGCTACAAACTCCAAGGTTATGATTCAGACTGGCAGGATGTTGGAACGCGGCGACAAGCCTTTTACACGAATCTAGGTCCCCGCGCGTACCGCTTCCAAGTGCTGGCTTGTAACAATGACGGTGTGTGGAACCAGGCTGGAGCAGCACTGGATTTTGAATTGCTCCCAGCCTTTTATCAGACGGCATGGTTTCGTCTCGTCGCTCTCATCGCGCTGATGATCATCGGCTGGGGCGTTTACCGGGTACGCGTGCGCCAATTAGCCGCCCAACTGCGCGGACGTTTCGAAGAGCGCTTGCGCGAAAGGACACGCATCGCCCAGGAGTTGCACGATAATCTTCTCCAAAGCGTGCTCGGCATCAGCCTTCAAATCGAAGTTACCGACGAACTGTTACCGCCCGGGCTTCCCGCTAAAACTCCGCTTCAAAAGGCGCTTCTGCTGGCGAAGTCAGCAATGGATGAGGGTCGCCGGGCGCTCAACGATCTTCGGACCTCATCGCTCAACGCAGATGATATCGTCAAAGGGTTCTCCCAGACGGCCGATGGATTTCGAAAAGAGGAAAGCGAGATTCGAATTCTGGTGGAAGGTAATGAACGGCGATTAAATCCCGTGGCGGGCCACGACGTTCTGCAAATTGGCCGGCAGGCCATCGCCAACGCGTTTCAGCATTCTCGCGCGAGTAAAATTCGCGTGCTGCTCAGCTATGGGAAGCACGCGCTACGGATCTCAGTTCAGGACAATGGGTGCGGTATTGACCAGGATCTGATCAGGCGCGGGCGGCCGGGTCATCATGGAATCTTAGGGATGCGGGAACGCGCAGAACGGATCGGCGCGACGCTCTCCATCCACAGCAGCAAGGGTCAGGGAACTGAGATCGATTTAAGCGTGCCGGCCGGCCTGGTTTATCAGACCGGCGACGAAACGGAAGCGACTGATGAGTGAATCAACCAAAATCCGAGTGCTATGCGTAGACGATCATCCGACTGTTCTCGACGGCCTCTCCGCCATCATCAACCTTCAGCCGGAAATGACCGTCATTGGCACGGCATCCACCGGCCGCGATGGCCTCGCACAATTCCGCGCGTTGCGGCCCGATATAACCCTGGTGGATCTCCGCTTGCCGGATATGACCGGCTTTGACGTAATCGAGCGGATGAAAGCGGATTTTCCAAATGCTCGAATCATTGTTCTCAGCTCGCTTGAAGGCGATATCGACATCCGGCGCTCACTGGACGCAGGGGCGCAGGGCTACGTCGTAAAGGGAATGGTCCGCGAGGAGCTGCTGGACGTGATTCGAACGGTTCACGCCGGAAAAAAACGCCTTCCCGCGGCGGTCGCGCAGACGCTTGCCGAGCATATATCCGCCGACTCGATCAGCTCGCGGGAGGTCGAGGTACTGTCCCTAATCTCCGCCGGCAAGCGAAATAAAGAGATCGCCGCCGAACTCTCCATTACCGAAGACACGGTCAAGGGGCACGTGAGCAACATTCTTTCGAAACTCCAGGCGAGCGATCGAACCGAAGCCGTCACCATCGCACTGCGGCGCGGGATTATCCATCTCTAATCCGAACAGACCCCACTAAAGAGCTACTGCTTTTCCGCACACATTACGGTTTCTACCGCGACGAAATCTCTTTATTCTTGAGACAGAAAGAAAGAGAAAGAGATGGACAGACTGTATTCGCGGTTTCCAGGTGGCAGCGTCGGGTTGGGACTTGTTCTCCTGAGGCTCGCCGTGGCCGCCTGGTTTTTCGAAATCGGTATACCGTTGTTTGGAGCGAGCCCAATCTCATTTTTCTTGTCCCTTGTGCTGATCGGGGGCGCGCTCTTGCTGATCCCAGGAATCGCAACGTCTGCGAGTGCCAGCCTGGGGGCCGTTTGTTCCACGCTGTCACTTCTGGCAAGTGCGCCGGACCAATGGTTTCCGGTGTTGTCGCTCACGGCCCTTTCCATCTCGTTAGCTTTGCTTGGTCCCGGCAGTTATTCGCTGGACGCCAGGCTTTCCGGCTGGCGAACGATCGATTTGTCCTCAGGACCACCATCGGATCGACTCGGGAGTTAAGGAGCTCTTATGTGGATCGTAAAACTCGCACTCGCGCGCCCCTACACCTTTATCGTATTGTCGCTGGTGCTGCTATTGATCAGTCCGGTAGTTCTGCTCCGTACGCCGGTCGACATATTTCCGAGCATTAACATTCCAGTCATCAGTGTCATCTGGACCTATACCGGCCTGGTCCCTTCCGAGATGGAGACGCGTATCGTCTCTATCTTCGAGCGCTCTCTCACCACCAGCGTCAATAACATTGAACATATCGAATCGCAATCCTATAACGGAGTTGCGGTAGTCAAAGTGTTCCTCCAGCCGGCCGCCGATATCAACGGAGCGATCTCGGAAGTTATCGCCGAGGCGCAAGTCGGCTTGAAACAGTTTCCTCCCGGGATCACGCCGCCGCTGGTCCTCAGCTACGATGCATCTTCGGTTCCGATCCTGCAACTCGGGTTAAGCGGAAAAGGAATGTCCGAGCAGCAGTTGAACGATCTGGGTGTGAACTTCATCCGGCCGCAGTTAGCGACCATCCAGGGCGCTTCCGTTCCGATTCCTTATGGAGGAAAAGTCCGGCAGGTGATGGTCGATATCGATTCAAGCCAACTTATGGCGAAGGGCCTTTCGCCGCTGGATGTCGTAAATGCAGTAAATGCACAGAACGTGATCCTGCCCACCGGCACGGCAAAGATCGGACGGACCGAGTACAACGTCGGAATGAATGGGACTCCGTCCGTGGTCGACGCTCTGAACCACATACCCGTAAAGGTCGTGAACGGCGGAACTCTCTATATCCAGGATGTCGCGCACGTGCGCGACGGCTATGCCGTGCAGCAAAACATCGTCCGGCAGGATGGGCAAAGAGGCGTTCTGCTGGCCGTGCAGAAGTCCGGCAACGCGTCCACAATTTCGATCGTGTCAGCCATCTACAAAGCTCTGCCAAGAATCAAAGCGACTCTGCCACCGGAGTTGGTCATCACTCCGCAGTTCGATCAGTCGCTGTTTGTGAGGGCTTCGCTGCAAGGCGTCGTTCGCGAAGCGACCATCGCTGCCGTGCTGACATCGCTAATGATTCTTACATTCCTGGGAAGCTGGCGGAGCACATTGATCATCGCGATCTCCATTCCACTATCCATCCTCACGTCGCTGCTGATTCTGAGCGTACTCGGCCAGACGATCAATATCATGACCCTTGGTGGTCTGGCACTAGCTGTGGGAATTCTGGTGGATGACGCGACTGTAACTATCGAGAATATCGAGCGCCAGATGGCGGCGAAAAAGGAGCTTCACCAGGCGATTCTGGATGGCGCGGAGCAGATCGCGGTTCCGGCGCTGGTCTCTACGCTCTCCATTAGCATCGTCTTCGTGCCAATGTTTTTTCTAACCGGCGTCGCGCGCTATCTGTTCGTACCCCTGGCCGAAGCAGTGGTCTTCGCGCTGCTGGCGTCGTATTTCTTCTCCCGGACTCTGGTGCCGACGCTGGTTATGTACCTGATGAAGAAAGAGGCCGCCAGGTACCAGCATCCCGAGCAGGAACAACATCGCGGAATTTTCGCACGCATTCATCACGGTTTCGAAAGCGGCTTCGAAGCGATCCGGCGAAGCTACTCAAACTTGCTGCAACTTTGTCTGGATCACCGGAAACTCTTTGCGGGCTGCTTTCTTCTGTTCTGCCTGGCGAGCTTGCTGCTGGTGACTCGTCTGGGGCAGGACTTCTTTCCCACCGTCGACGCCGGCCAGTTGCGCCTGCATCTGCGGTCCAAAACGGGCACGCGCATTGAGGAAACAGCACGCGTCACCAGTGAAGCCGAGAATGTCATTCGCAAGGTGATTCCTGCTTCGGAACTCGGCGGCATTCTCGACAACATCGGCTTGCCGACCAGCGGAATCAATCTCTCGTACAGCAATAGTGAAACTGTCGGCAATTTTGACGCAGAGATTCTGGTGTCTCTCAACCCGAAGCATCACGCGACCGCGGACTATGTTCAGAAGCTTCGCGAAGAGCTTCCAAAGGACCTTCCAGCCACGGCTTTCTTCTTCGAACCGGCGGACATCGTCACGCAGATTCTCAACTTCGGCCTCCCCGCTCCGATCGACATTCAGATCGTCGGCAGCGACATGCCGCACAATTTCGCGCTTGCCGCGGGGATGGCCCAACAGATCCGCACAGTCCCGGGCGCGGTCGACGTGCACGTACACCAACTACTCGATCAGCCCCGGCTGGACCTCTCTGTCGACCGCGTCAGAACCCAGCAAGTAGGACTCACGGAACGGGATGTCGCCAGCAATGTCCTGGTGTCCTTAAGCTCGAGCTTCCAAACCGCTCCCAACTTTTGGCTATCCCCGAATGGGGTAAGCTACCCGATCGCAATACAGACTCCGCAATATAAGATCGACTCGATTGACGCGCTGCGGACGATCCCAATAAATTCGCCGTTTTCACCGCAGCCGCAGCTTGTGGAAAATCTGACCTCCCTGGGCCGGCGCCAGGAACCGGCAGTGGTCAGCCACTATAACGTCCAACGTACCATCGACATTTACGCCAGCACACAGGGGCGTGATCTGGGTGGAGTCGCAAAAGACATCGCGAGGATCACGGCCGCCGCACAAAAGCAATTGCCGAAAGGCAGCAGCCTGGTGACTCGCGGCCAGGTCGCTACCATGCAATCTTCGTTTGTGGGACTGGGCGCCGGTCTCGCCTTCGCCATCCTGCTGGTCTACTTGCTGATCGTGATCAATTTCCAATCGTGGAGCGAAGCCTTCATCATCATCACCGCTCTTCCGGCGGCGCTCGCGGGAATCTGCTGGATGCTTTATCTGACGCAGACGACGCTGAGCGTACCCGCGCTGATGGGGACCATCATGAGCATGGGCGTTGCTACCGCGAACAGCGTTCTGATCATCAGTTTCGCCAATGAACGCTTCGCGGAAACCAAAAATGCCTTGGCCGCGGCACTCGAGGCAGGCGCCACCCGCCTCAGACCGGTGATCATGACCGCGCTCGCGATGATCATCGGGATGGTCCCGATGGCCATCGGCATGGGTGAGGGGGGCGAACAGAATGCGCCCCTTGGCCGTGCTGTCATCGGCGGGCTGCTGTTTGCCACCGCCGCAACTCTATTCTTCGTACCGGTGGTGTTCGCGATTGTTCGCCACCAGAAACTTCAGAACTCGTGAGGACGTTATGAGCAACCCTGAAACTTCCAACCAGCACCGAAACGGAAAACGGCTGTTGTGGTTCCTTCTCATCCCCGTGGTGCTCGCCACGGCTGCTTTCTTCAGCACGCAATCACGCCAAAAAAAGGACCAGCAGCTCGCCAACACCACGAAATCAATGGAGGTCCAACCAGTCAACGTGATTCATCCCCAGCGAGGAAAGGCCAGCTCCGATCTCACGCTGCCCGGGATGATCCAGGCCTATTCCCAGTCTCCGATTTACGCGCGAGTCGACGGTTACGTGCGCACGTGGTATGTCGACATCGGCGCGCACGTCTCAAAGGGCCAGTTGCTTGCCGAGATCGATGCGCCCGAAGTGGACCAGCAATTGAATCAGGCTCGGGCGATGCTGAACCAGGCTCAGACGAGCCTCGCGCTGGCGAAGGTCACCGCGCCTCGCTATCTGGAGTTGATCAAGACTAATTCCGTGTCGCAGCAGGAAGTGGACCAGAACAACCAGAACCTGGCCTCGCAGGAAGCCAACGTCCAGGCCGCGTCGGCTGCCGTGAGCAGGCTCGAGCAGATGCAGGGTTTCGAGAAGATCATCGCGCCATTCGATGGCGTGATCACGTTACGGAGGACCGATTTCGGCGATCTGGTGAATGCCGGTAATGCCGGGATTGGGCGGGAGCTGTTCCGGATCTCGCAGAACAACATCGTGCGCGTGTTCGTGACTGTCCCTGAAGAATTCAGCAAGCAAGTCAAGCCAGGGACTAAAGCGTCGATGGACCTGGCCGAACTGCCAAACCGGCATTTCGCCGCCTCTGTTACGCGAACTACCGATGCGATCGATATCAACAATAGGACGCTAACAGTTGAGCTGGATGTTCCGAATCGCTCGGGTGAACTGCTTCCGGGAGCGTATGCCGATGTACATTTCCAACTTCCGCTCAACATCGCGCCGTTGGTGATTCCCACCAGCACGATCCTGTTCCAGGCGGACGGCCCCCAGGTAGGCGTGGTGAACAGCCAGAATCGGGTCGAGCTTCGGAAACTGACTCTTGGTCACGATTTCGGAGACACGATTCAAATCGTAAGCGGTGTCCGTACGACTGACTCGCTCATCGCCAATCCACCGGATTCTATTACCAACGGAATGCACGTCGCAGTGCAAAAAGGAAGTTAATATGTGGACGCGTGCCGCAATTGCTCTAGCTCTTCTTTCATTAGCCGGCTGTGTGGTCGGCCCGAAGTATCACCAACCCGTCCCGCCGGTTCCGGCGCAGTTCAAGGAAGGTGGCTCCCCGGATTCCGCCACTCCGGATATTGCCTACAGCGATTGGTGGCGCGTTTTTAACGATGCGGATCTGGATCGCCTCGAAAAGGAAGCCGACGCAGCAAATCAAGATGTCAAACTGGCCATGGCGCGAGTCGAGCAGGCTGATGCGGGTTCGAAGTACGCGCGTTCATTCCTTTTTCCCACCATCAGTCTGGGCGCCTCCGCGTCGCGAACGCGCGAGGCACAGAGCCGGCCCAACAATGGCAACACCAACGGATTGGCAGCGACGTTCAACGATTTTCAATTGCCTGCATTCCTCAGCTATGAAGTCGACGCCTGGGGTCGCGTGCGCAATTCGATTACAGCCGCCAATGCCACCGGCCAGGCAACCGTAGCCGACTTGCGATTCGTGCGCCTTTCCGTCGAGGCCAATGTTGCGACGGACTATTTCAGCCTTCGCGAAACAGACGCTGAGCGGCAAGTGCTCGACTGGACCGTGCAGGAGATGCAAAAAGCAGTGGGCTTGACCATGAATCGTTTCCACAGCGGATTGTCGAGCGAACTCGAAGTGAAACAGGCTCAGACTTTGCTGGACCAGACCAAAGCACAGGCCCAAGCGTTAGACATACAACGCGCTCAACTGGAACACGCGATTGCAGTGCTCGAGGGGAAAGCCGCCTCGGATTTCTCGATTCCGCACAGCCCATTGCCATTCAATACAAATGCGGGACTCCCCCCGGTGATTCCTTCAGGTCTTCCAGCGGAACTGCTGGCGCGCCGTCCCGACATCGCGGAAGTGGAACGTTATGTGGCAGCCGCGAACGCAGAGATCGGCGTCGCTAAGACGGCGGCGTTGCCTCACATCTCCCTCACCGGCCTGGCTGGATTCGAAAGCACGAACATGACGAGCCTGTTTAGTTGGCAAAACGGCATTGCGTCGCTCGGCGCGTCTGCATTGATGCCCGTATTCACCGGCGGAAGAATTAAAGCCGGCGTGGATCAGTCATGGGCTGTGTATCGCCAGTCGCTTGCGCAGTATCAGAAAACCGTACTAACTGCGTACCAGGAAGTAGAAGATCAACTCGCCGCGCTCCGTATTTTAAGCGGCGAAGCGCAGTCCACCGCGGACGCCGTGTCGGACGCACAGCAAGCTGAGACCATCGCGCTGAACCGATACAAGAGCGGACTGGTCAGCTACCTCGATGTTGTCTACGCGCAAACGGCACTCCTGGCGAATCAACGGACCGCGACGCAGATCGTCGGCCAGCGCATGGTTGCGACCGTCGTCTTGATCAAGGCGTTGGGCGGCGGATGGCTTGGCGTACCGGCGCCGTCACTAACAAATCCGAATCCAGGCGCGCCTGGCTCTACTTCAAATGCGACGAACCAAGTGATAGCGAAGGGGACGACGAAATGACCAAACTATTTCCAGTATTCGCGACAGTTGCGATTTCAGCGGCGATATTGCCCGCCGCCGACCTATCCCCTTCAGAGCCACCCGCCGCAAGGGCCTGGCAGATTCTTCAACAAGGGGTTACAAACAAGAGTTCCGTGAAACGTGTGAATGCGATTCACGCGCTCCGGCTGCTCCCTAATAGCCCAAGGGCGCAAGAGATGGTGGAGAACGCGCTCGCCGATTCTAACCCGAAGGTAAGAGCCGCGGCTGCGCGGACGCTTGGCCTAACGCGAGCGGTGTCGTCCTGCCCGAAGCTAAAGGCGGTCCTGAATGACAAGGCGCCGATCGTGGTTCTTTCTGCCGCTCACTCGCTCTTTCTGTTAGGGCACCCTGAGGAGGCCTACCAAATCGACTATGAGGTGCTGATCGGCGAACGGAAAGGCGCTGACGGTTTTGTCGCCTCTCAAATAGGCGAGCTCAAAGATTCAAAAGCTGTGGCCATGATGGGCGTCGAGGCCGGCATTGGCTTCGCGCCCTTCGGCGGTCCTGCCTACGAGGTATTCAAAAGAATCCGCGAGGATCACGATAGCCCGGTTCGGGCGGCTGCGACGAAAGAGCTTGCCACCGATCGCGACGCGAAGATTGATGCCGCATTAGCGAAATCCTGTGCCGATAAGAAATGGACGGTTCGGGCTGCGGCCGTGTACGCGATCGCAAAGAGAGGCGACCCGGCTTTGGTGAACGTGCTCGAACCGGCGTTGAAAGACAAGAACGACAATGTAAGGTATGACGCAGCTGCCGCGGTGCTGCGGTTAAGCGGGACCGCCGCGCAGTAGCACTTGATCGGCTATCTGCCCAGCACAGTGACCGTCATGGCCGAGCGCTTGACGCTCGCGAGTTTTAGGAACTACTCGTCGATCATCGGCTTGGGGTTGGTCACGAAGGTCCTGTTCCCAAACAGCTTCTGTTGTCAGCCGCGAAGCCGTAGAGAGCCAGTTGAACCAGCCGGACGCGATAGGCCGTCTACGCCACGCGCTGCGAGCCCCGGAACCATGACCGCTTCGGGCTATTGATTTGCTTTGCCGGTAGCGTCTGGAATTATCGCCCCGATTGTTCGTCAGAGCCTTCCCTGCTGAATGAGGCTCGCCTGTATGGCCGAGATCCGCGCCTGGGCTTCCCGCAACGCGCCGCTGTTTGTATGCACGGAATGGGAGCCTAAGACAAGGTCGTAGCCATGTGGGACAGCCGAACCCAGTACGAACTCTGCATCGGATTGCGCCTCGAAGTCGATTGCGGCGCTCGATGGTGTGAAAGCCACCAGTTCGCCCTGTTGCAGCTCCTCCGGAACCAGAACTGAGCCCCTCCCGACGGCGGCCCAGAGGACAATGTGCTCGGCCGGCGGCTGGTAGCTCCAGCGTTCTCCAGCTTTCAAACGCACCGCGAGGTAGTTCATCGGTGACGGCGCTTGGATGGTACTTGTAGCCGTTCCGTAGCTGCCGACGAGGACGCGCGCCGGCCCATCACGAGGAATAACTTCCGGCGCCAGATAGACACTCGCCGACGTCCCCAGCTCGAGTTCGGGCGGCAACGCGATCCAAAGCTGGAAGCCGCGCGTCCGTCCCGGCTCGCCGGCGCCGCCCCCGTGCCACACGCCACCGCCGGCTCGCATCCATTCGATCCCGCCTGCGGGCAATAAGCCCGTCGCTCCGTTCGTGTCTTCATAACGGACGCTGCCCTCCGCAATATAGGTAAGGGTTGCGATTCCGGAGTGTGGATGGAGCCCGAAACCAGAAAACGCTTTGCCCTGATTATCGACGAGATCAAGAAATACGAAAGGTTTCAATACTTGACCAAAATCGGACGGTGACATCAGTCGTGTGATCGGCCCGTGACTCTGGCCTCGGGTCCGTCTGGCGATACGGGTAGGAGAGCTTTGCTCGGGGGATTTTATAGCAGACATGGTTTGCCTTTCTCAGTTCGTACAGTTAGAACGAGTGCACCTCATCGCTGGGTCGCCCGATATCGGCGGCTCCATTCGGTAGTTGAGCCTGGGCCATCGCCAACGGATTGAAGCTCTCGCGGAGCAGCTTGATCTCGCCCGCCTCCGCGACCAGGTAGCCGGTGAACAGTTGGTGTAGCAATCGACCGGTAGCTGCGGAAGTCACGTGCGTCACATACTCGGCGAACGTCTTGTTCGGCGTTTCGATGAGAACACGGGTGTCGTTCGGCGCAAATGCCACGTCCGGATAGAGCTTCCGCAACTGGCTTAGGCATGCGGCGATTTCGCGGCGGCCGGTATAGCGCGGCTGGACCCCGAGCGAGCGCAAAAACGGGAGCTCTAAGGCGCCGTCCTCCGCAAATAGCGCTGCAGCCCGATCCGGATCACCAATACAGCCCAGATACTTCAAAAGCAAAGTTTTCGAATTCATTGATTGTTCCTTTCTAAAATTGGTGCAGATAATACCGGTTACCGAGTTATGACGTCGGCGATCTTGCCGCCGCGCTACCGGACCCATCGTTTCGGTTTTAGAAACCACCGCTGACGGCCCGTGAGGTCCTCGAAATGAGTCTTTGAAATTGGCACACGAACACTTCCTGGTGGCCTTGCATCATTGGCTGGCTCCCACTCGATAGACCGGCGCGCCGATCGGGGCCCCGGTCGCCCCGCCGTCTACGACGATCTCGGCGCCGGTAACAAATGAGGCCTCGTCCGACGCGAGGTACAGTGCGGCTTTAGCGATTTCCTCGGCTTCACCCATACGGCCGAGAGCCGTCATTCCTGATAACGTTTTTTCCAGCGCCGCCATAGCTGCGTCGGTGGGCGCCTGTTCCGACCAAATCGGTGTCTTGGTTCCACCGGGCGTGACCTGATTTACGCGAATGCCGCGCGGCGCGAGTTCTGACGCCAAATTCCGCGTCATGGCACGAACACCCGCCTTGGTAGCTGCATAGGCAGAATATCCCGGCACTCCCATGACCGCATGAACCGAGCCATTTAGAATGATCGATGCACCAGGATTAAGATGTGGCGCGGCGGCCTGTATGGTAAAGAACACGGCTGTCAGGTTGGTTCGGATGATCTCCTCGAAAGAGGCGAGTGAGGTCTGCCCGACAGGTGTGGCGCCGGGGATCCCGGCATTGGCGAACACAATATCAAGCTTGCCGAATCGCGCAACAAGTTTCGCTACAGCGCGTTCTGTCGCCGCGATGTCCGTCACATCTGCCTGAATGGCCAGCACGTCATGCCCAAGTCCTGTAACTGCCGCGTCGAGCGTCTTCTGGTTGCGCCCGGTAATCGCGACGCGGGCGCCCTCTGCAACGAAGAGCCGTGCGGTGGCCAATCCAATGCCGCTGTTGCCGCCTGTGATCAATGCCGTTTTGTGTTCGAGTCTTGCCATAAATTTCTCCATTTCTTGTTGTTCGCCTCTTATCAAGGCCTGTCAAAGTGTGAGGACGACCCAGGCGTCAGCCCAAGCCCGTCTGGGATCTGGGGAACAATAGCAAGCTCTTGATACTGGCTCGTCGCCAGATCGGATTTGTGACGTCGATGGCTGCTTTCATAGCCGCTGAATTGTTCCGTTCTTGTCGCTCGCATATCGGTTCCCCTATTCAATTGCTGGCTAAGCTTTACGGCCCCTCTGCAGTGCTGTTGTCCACCACAGCAAGTCGTCGATCATCGTCCGGGCTTGTTTCTCAAGCTCAGCGAGCCCTTTGTCCACGTCGCCACCCTGGTAATGCGCCCAAAGAGTCGCAACGGGAATATGGACCGACGAGCGGACTGGGGCGATTTGAATCTCTATCATGGTTTCCCGCAGTTGCTGAACACCGCGCGCGCCCATGGCGCTTCCATAGCTTACGAAAGCAGCCGCCTTGCGATTCCACTCTGGATAAACCCAGTCGATCGCGTTCTTCAGAACCGCCGAAGCGCCGTAGTTATATTCCGGGGTGACGAAAATAAACCCGTCCGATGCGGCTATTTCGGCGGTCCAGCGTTTGACAACCTCATTCTCGTAAGGCGCCCGGCCGGGCATCGCAGGCGTCAAAGGCTGATCAAAGAAAGGCATCGGAAAGTCGCGAAGGTCGAGCAGTCTGGCTTCGATTCCGCCGCGCTTCCGGAGGTGCTGGAGAATCCACTGCGCCGGCTTCTCGGAAAACCGCCCCGGACGGGTACTGCCGGCAATGACAGAAATAGTTGTCATATTGTCTTCCTCTTGCTCTCGTGGTGTTTAAGGCTTTGCGGTGCCTGCCAACTTTCCGCCGCCCACCCCTACAAAGGCCAGTGCGACCAGACCTGAAAGGGTCCACAGGGTGATGACACGCCCCGTGCCGGACGCGGCTGGCAGCGCGTTTGTCGTTATCATCGGTTCCTTTCCGGCATTGCCTTGCATATACATTGAAATCAATATAGTTGAAGTCAATGGTTGAGATGCGTTAAGATGCGAAGGGATTCAGAGAAAATGCAAGACACATCTGGGGTCCATGTCTGGCTGGTCCTCGGGAAGGCGTTTCACGCCTTGGCGACGCGTGCAGAGGCGAGCCTGAACCTGAGCGGTACAAGCCTCGGCGACTCCGATTTCCGTGTGCTCGAAGTGCTGCTCCACCAGGGACCGCTGCCGGTCAACACGATTGGTCGTAAAGTATGGCTTACCCCGGGATCGATCAGTGTCGCGGTCGATCGGTTGGAGAAGAAGGGCCTGGTGAAACGCAAGAATACCGGCGACCGCCGCGTGCGTCTGGTCGAACTCACCGCGAATGGTCGCGCACTCATAGCCAAGACCTTTCGGGAACACGCAGCGGCCATGGAAGGGGCCGCCAGCGTCCTCTCAAAAGAGGAGAGGCTGATGTTGCTGCGGCTCCTTAAGAAACTCGGAAAAGCCAACGAGGATGATTCTTAGCGTTGTTGTCCTTGCGCTCTGCCTCGTGGGAACGGGAGTAAGGACAACGGATGCAATCAGCTTTGAAATCCGGAAATGGCGTCTTAGCCACCAAAACGCCACTACTCACAATTCTGCTGGATGACCGGCCAGATGATGAGCGGCCAGATGGTGTACATCGTAGCTACGACAAGAGGCCATTTGCGGCCCGGTTCAGCGTCCTTCTCCGGAGACCGGTTCGCGACGGGAAATGCGGGGAGCCACTCGTCCTGTTCGAACCCGCGTCTCCGGAGACTCTTGGTTTCCCAGCTTGGTTCGTTTACTTGTTGTGCTTAATCAACTTGGCTAGGTGCTGGTGTAGTTCATCCGGAGACTTCACTTCGGGGAACCCCTTGGGGAGTTCCACTTCGTGAACGGTGTGGCCCGGCATGGTTGCCAAAGGCTTGGCTCCGGAGGGGACCTCAGGAGACTTGCTCGCCTCAATATGAGCCGAACCGATGACATTCCCGTCAGCGTCGGTGATAACGTAGGTTTTCATGATTAGTTTTGCCTCCTATTAGTTCGTTGCCGGCTTACGAGAATCCGCCGCCTTGCACGTTGAAGTTGACCGCAAACGGTCCTTCATTGGTGACTCGGAAACCGTAAGAAAAGATTCCGTTGCCTCCCAGTGTTTTGTTTTGTTCGTCCATCACGAGCTTCCCACTGGGGTTCAGCGGATGCGCCGAGAAATACTGAGCTCCGTGGTCACCGTTGCCACCTGGAAAAACCCAGCCATCTAGGCGAAACGATTGGTGCGCTGCAATTGTAAAGAATCCCACGCCATTAAAAGCCATGAAACTCTCCTTTCAGCTTGGATAGTGATTCTTGAGTTCTGCGCGTTTCAAAAAGGCGTTTCCAGAACGTGATCAGTTTGGCGCAGTGATTGTTTCCAAAATGTCCTATAAGGGCCCTCTGAAATGCAGAGATGTTGAACCAGTTGATAATGCTCCGACTCGCGACGATAGGATTTCTCAAAAGGAAGGCGGGTTTGCTAGAATCACCGGGGATAGTTTTCGGGTGCGCCGTCATGCCGATAAGGTTCTATGCAGACTGATCCAACCAAATTGCGAGATTTCGCGGTGCGATACACCGCGGCTTGGTGCAGCCAGGATCCCGCGAGTGTGGCCGCATTTTTTTCACCGGGTGCCTCGCTCACGGTCAACAATGGGACTCCGGCGGTGGGGCGGAGTGAAATCACGGCGCTGGCCCAATCCTTCATGACCACGTTCCCGGATCTGCAAGTGGTTATGGACGACGTGCGTGTTTTGGCGGACCGGCCGGAGTACCATTGGACGCTGATCGGCACCAACACCGGGCCAGGAGGGACCGGTCATCGGGTTCGCATCAGCGGCTTCGAGCGCTGGCGGATGGGAACCGATGGACTCATCGCCGTATCCGAGGGCCAGTTCGACGCCGCTGATTATCGGAGCCAGTTGGAGCACGGTGTGCCGGAACCACATTAGCAACTTCCGAGAAGCCGGGGCCGCCCGGCGCCCCGCACTCTTTCCAAAGCTTTTCCCAATTCCAGATCCCGTCCCCCACCTGGTGCGGCAACGTGAATCCGAGTTGATGCGCGAGCATACACACCTGCCCGCGATGGTGGGCTTCGTGAGCAAGCATGTAGCACAACATCTCCAGACCAACCGGCCAGGATGGAGCCCAGCCATCTCTGTGAAACTTCTGGATGCGGCCCTTACTATCGCCGAGCGCTTCAGCGAGCATCTCCGCGCAGCGGGCGGCGCTCTCAGCCAATCCCGCACGGGCCTGCCGCGCCGTGCAGCGCGAGCGGTTGAGCTGTGCTGGAACCTTCAGGTGCGGAGCGGTAAGCCTGACCCACTTGGTGCGGACATTGTGCATGTGCGTGAAGATCGCCGCAATGCTGCGAACCTTGCCAGGCGGTTTGGCTTTCCATGCCGCAGGGTCAAGCTGTTCGATCAGAAGCTGGTTCATGCGATCGTTGGCGGCAAACATCTGGACTGCGGTTCGGCCCATTTGATTGGGAACCTTGTGTTGACGCGTGGTCACGGCTTCTTACTCCTTGACCTATAGTCCGTTCCGGTTTACCAGAAGTGTGTGGCGACTACGGTCGGCGAACTCGGCGTTCCGGAAATCACCTTCACGTGCAGCACCAGTTGGAGATTCTTTTGTTGCCAGTCACGCGGCGCGCCGCGAAGCGCTTCACCCATGAGATCCGCGTTGGTTACCAGATCGGCTGCCGCATCGGTGCCGTACTGCGTGATCCCCGCCAGTTCCACCAGCATCGCGTGCGTATCCGGATGAAAGACGCGTGACACAATCGCGTAGTCTTCATTCGTCCGCCGGTCCGCGGGGAGATTGGGAAGCGCAAACTGCGTGGGCCGGCCTGAGTCCGTGATCATCACGGGATTGTGCGATCCATCGATGAAGTAGCGCATCTGGCTGCTGATGTCTTTCCATCGCGTGTAGGAATAACCGATCAGGATTGCCGGCGACGTACGCAGATCGTGGAAGGAAACATCGCTGCCGATGCGCAGCCGGTAGGGACGTTCCATCCGCGCCAGCATCGCCGATAGCCGGGATGTCGCGATGAGATCGCCGCCGCCGACAAACTGGTCGGTAAGCGAAACGAAATCCTCCACCCGCGCTGGTTCTTTCGAGTCGGGCGTTCGATTCAGCCCAAACACTGGAACGTATGCGACGCATAACGACACTGGTGAAGACCCCATGAGAACCGGCGCCCAGAATTGGTCGACAAAGGTCGCCGGGCGCGGCCGCTGCCACCAAATCCCCGCGACGCCGATCGCAATCAGCGCCGCGATTCCGCCGACGACCCATATCCCCGATCTGCGCTTGGACGCCCCAGGCCCCGGCGTTTCGACCAGGACGTGATCGATCGCGGGATGCGGGGCCGGCGCCACCGTCGAAACATCGGCTCGTCGAAACTCCGGCACATAGGTGCCCGCAGGTAGGTCGATGCGGATCGGGTCGTGCACGCCCTGCTCGGCATAGTACAGACCAAGGCGCTTGCGGACATCCCCAGCCTTGACTCGGACGGTCGCGTCATCGCTCGGCTCGTAGCTGGTGGACCGGCCGAATACCTCGATCCCGATGGTCCGTTCCTTTAAGAGATCGGTGTGGCCCTGGAGGGTATTCTCGACTGCGTAGCGTAGAAAATCCTGGCTGCGCTTGCTGGTGCGGAACTCGTGGCTGTTCAACACCCGGGCCAGTTCTTCGCGAATCGCCTCTTCGGAGATGTGCGCGGAACTGTCTCCGTCCGGTCCCGTGGCGTGAGGCACCCCGGAAACAGGTCCCTGGGCCATGCAGAACACCCCCTGTGTCTGGAGTCGATTTTATCATGCCTCTGAAGAGGCTGAAAACAAATGCGTTCGATCCGTAATAAACCGGGCCGTAACGTTCACGGCAACCGTTGTGAACTGGACAGCGCGACGCTTGCACCGCAGGATTCTAGAGGTGAGAGTCCTCTGCATCGGCGCGCATCCCGACGATTGCGAGATCGGGTTCGGAGGAACCGCGGCCAAGTTCGCGGCAGCCGGGCACGCCGTGAAATTCGTATCCATGACGGATGGATCCGCGGGGCACTTTCGTCATCCCCGCGAAACCCTCGCCGCGATCCGCTGCCGCGAAGCCGTCGAAGCCGCCCGCCGCTTAGGGATAGCCATGGCGGAGGTTCTCCCCAATCGCGATGGCGAGTTGACCGCCGATCTGGAGGCGAGATACCAGATCGTTCGTCAGATCCGGTCGTGGAAGGCGGATCTGGTTCTGACCCACAGGCCCTGGGATTACCATCCCGACCATCGCTATACCAGCCAGATCGTTCAGGATTCCGCCTATCTGGTGATTGTCCCCAGCATTTGTCCGGAGACCCCGGCGCTTGCGGCCAATCCAGTCTTCCTTTATATGGAGGACCCATACCGATTGCCTGCTCCTTTCGTCCCAGACATCGCCGTCGGAATCGAATGGAGCACTAAACTCGACGCGCTCGACGCGCACGCATCCCAGTTTTACGAATGGCTGCCGTGGGTTGCGGGAACTCTCGACTCGGTTCCGCAAGACTCCTCGGCCCGGCTCGCGTGGCTCGGACGGACGTGGACGCCGTCACGCAGTCCGTGCACGGAGGCGGCGGTCACGCGGCGTTACGGATCGCACACCATCCAGCATGCCGAAGCCTTTCAGGTGTGCGAGTACGGGCGTCAGCCCTCGCCCGAAGAACTGGACGAAATCTTTCCTCGATAGCCATGTCGAAAATGCTGGAAGAGACGCGGCAGCAACCGGAGGCGCTCCGCAAAACTCTGGATGCCGGAATTCGGGGTGTAGCCGAGCTGCGTCGGTACCTGGAGGCGCATCGTCCCCGATTCATCGTGATGGTGGCGCGCGGCACGTCGGACAACGCGGCGCAGTTCGGCCGTTATTTGATCGAGATTACCACGCGAATTCCTGTTTCCCTGGCCGCGCCGTCGGTCCTGACGTTGTACGAAAGCTCGCTCGACTTGCGGGATGTGCTGGTGGTGGGAGTCTCGCAATCGGGCGAATCCACCGACACCAACGCCGTGCTGGAAGACGCGAGAAAGCGCGGGGCGACCACCGTCGGGATCACCAATGACGCGCAGAGCGCGATGGCGCGAGCGGTGGAATATCCCTTGCTGATCGAGGCTGGAACCGAAAAGAGCGTCGCCGCGACCAAAACCTACGCATGCCAGCTCCTCGCACTGTACTTGCTCGCGTATGCGCTGGATGGAGCCGTCGAGCTCGACCAGCTTCGCCGCATTCCGGAATGGACTGAACGCGTCCTGGCGATCGAGGAGCACATTGAAGACCTGGCCGAGCGGTATTTTTTCATGACTCGCGCCGTGACCGTGGGACGCGGGCTCAACTACGCGAACGCTCTCGAATTCGGTCTGAAGCTGATGGAGACGTGCTACGTGGTCGCCGAACGATTCTCCTCCGCGGACCTGATGCACGGACCGATCGCGCTGGTAGAACGGGCTTTCCCGGTGTTTGTGTTCGCACCGGCCGGTGTCACCTGGCCGTCGATTTCCGCGGTGCTCGACCGCCTGCAGCAATTGAAAGCCGAAACGCTGATCATTACGGATCCGGGTAACACCGCTGCGCGCGCACGGGCCGCCCGATTCATCCTGCTGCCCGTGGAACCCGGCGGCAATGGCGGCCCCCAAGACTTGTACACACCGATTCCCTACATCGTGCCCGCGCAGCTTTTCGCCGGCCACCTCGCGTCGATCAAGGGACTGAATGCCGACAGTCCGCGAACGCTCCACAAGATTACACGGACCATGTGATGATCCCAAAACTTCTCCTTTGCGTCTTCGCGCCAACTCTCTTCGCGGCGGACCTGATGCCGCTGCCGTCGAAAATGATTCCCGGCGAGGGGAAGCTCCGGATCGATTCGACGTTCGGCATCGCGGCAACAGGATACTCCGACGCCCGGCTGAAAGCGGCCGCGCTTGGGTTCGTTCGGCAAATTTCAATGCAGACGGGAATCGCGATCACAAACGGTAACTCCACGAAAACGCTGACCATCGATTGCCGGGAGGGCGGTCCAGCGTACCCAGAACTGGGCGAAGACGAGGCGTATCGTCTGGACGTGACTGAAAGCAGCGTGAGCCTTCAATCGGCCACGGTCACGGGCTCGATTCGAGGGTTGGCGACCCTGGCGCAGCTCATTGGAACCGGTGCAGAAGTGTCTGCCGTTCACATCGAAGACCGGCCCCGCTTTCCGTGGCGCGGGTTGATGCTGGACGTCTCCCGCCACTGGATGCCGGTGAAGGTGGTCGAACGCAATCTGAACGCGATGGCCGCGGTCAAGCTGAACGTCTTTCACTGGCATCTTTCAGACGATCAAGGGTTTCGCGTCGAGAGCAAGCGCTTTCCGAAGCTTCAGCAGCTCGGTTCAGACGGGAATTTTTATACGCAAGAAGAAATCCGCCACGTAGTCGACTACGCGCGCGACCGCGGCATCCGCGTGGTTCCGGAATTCGACATTCCAGGCCACGCTACCAGTTGGCTGGTTGCCTATCCCGAATTCGCCAGCGCGCCCGGGCCGTACTCGATCGAACGGCATTGGGGAATTTTCAAACCGACCCTCGATCCTACCCGCGAAGAGACCTATGCGTTTCTGGACGAGTTGTTCGGCGAGATGGCGGCGTTGTTTCCGGATCGTTTCTTTCATATCGGTGGCGATGAAGTGGATCCGACGCAATGGAAAAATTCCGCCTCCATCCAGGAGTTCGCCCAGCAGCACCATCTGGCCGATAGTCAGGCGCTGCATGCCGATTTCAACGGACGCGTTCAGGCGGTGTTGATGAAATACGGCAAGACGATGGTGGGCTGGGATGAAATCTTCGGCGGCGATCTGGAGCGCGGCGCGGTGATTCAATCCTGGCGCGGGCAGGCGTCGCTGGCCGAAGCTGCACGCAAAGGATATCGGGGGATTCTGTCTTTCGGCTACTACCTGGATCATCTGAAGCCGGCGAGCAATCACTACGCCGTCGATCCTTTGGAGACGATTTCCGCCGAAGCTTCGCGGATTCTGGGCGGCGAAGCGTGCATGTGGTCGGAATATGTCAGCGAAGAAACCGTCGATTCGCGCATCTGGCCGCGCACGGCGGCGATCGCGGAACGGCTCTGGTCGCCGCGCGACGTCACCAACATCGACTCGATGTACGCGCGGCTCGAATCGGTAAGCCGGTTGCTCGATTGGTCCGGCGTGAAGCATCGCGCGAATTATGAACCGATGTTGGAGCGCCTTGCGGGCGGGAAGTCATCCGAGCCAGTGCGAGTTCTGGCGGACGCGTCGGAAGCCCTGGGTATCGAAGCGCGTCAAAAAGGCGGGAAGTACACCAGCCAGGTTCCTCTGAACCGGTTTGTGGACGCCGTTCGGCCGGAGAGCGAAAGCGTCCGGCATCTGGAGCGGGATGTTCGAAGACTGGTAGCGAATGAGGAAAACGGCGTGGCTGAGATGGCCGAACTGCGCGCGAAATTCAGCGAGTGGGCTGAGAATGACGCACGGCTCCAGCCACTAGGTGAACTGGCACAACTATCCAGGAATCTGTCTCAACTCGGGTCGATTGGGCTGCGGGCCCTCGAATTACTGCGGAGCGGCCGGCCCGCCCGGCCCAATGCGGACGGATGGGTCGCGGATCAGATCCTCGTGATCGAGAGAATGCAGAAGCCGGAGGCGGAAGTGACGCTGGCGGCGGCTCGCCCAGTGCGTTTGCTGCTGGAGGCATTGGTTCAGAGGACCGTCAACAAATGATTGAAATCACGCACGTTCGGTGTTGTAACGAACTTGGCTGTAACGCTCGCGCAACCGTTTTGAACTGGACATCGGCCGGAAGCGAGTCCAGCATTGGCGAAAGAAGAAACCGGATGGTCATCTTAAAGGAGCACAAGGGGTGTTTATGAAACGCAACTCGCATGCAAGAATCTCCCGCAGCTTAGTGGGAATCCTGATCATGATCCTGCTCGCAGCGGCTTCCACGTTCGGCCAGGACGTCACTGCCGCGATCACCGGCGTGGTGACCGATCCTTCAGGCGCAGTGCTGGCGGGCGCCACGGTTACGGCCAAGGACACAGACCGCGGGACCACCTGGAAAGTGCAAACCAATAGCGATGGCGTTTACAACCTGCCGCGGCTCCCCATCGGCCGGTACGAGGTTCGTGTGGAGCAGGCAGGATTCCAGACGGCGGTGCATACTCCTTTCTCCCTGGAATTGAATCAGACGGCGCGCATCGACATCACGATGGCCATCGGCCAGGTGTCGCAGCAACTCGAAGTCACCAGCGCCGGGGCGGTGCTGCAAACGCAGACCACTGAGGTCAGCACGGTGATGGAAGCGTCCACCATCGACACGCTTCCGCTCGAGACGCGCAATTACAATCAGCTCACGCTGCTGGTACCCGGGGCAGTGACCATCAGTCCGGCGTCATTCAACACTGGATTGAAGACGTTCAATGCCGCGCGTCCCAACCTGAACGGGAATCGCGAACAAGCCAACTACTATGTTCTGGACGGCATGGAGAACACCGAGTTCGTCGATAACAACGTGGCGTATTCGCCCAGCATCGACGCGATTCAGGAGTTCAACGTGATCACCAACAATCCGAACGCGGAGTTCGGACAATTCCTGGGAGGAGTGATCAACGTCAGCCTGAAATCGGGAACCAACCAGTTCCACGGAACCGCGTTCGAGTATCTTCGCAACGATTTCTTCAACGCCAACGAATGGTCCAACAACTTCAACGGGCTGCCCACGCCGCGCCAGAGATGGAACGAGTATGGTGGAGCGGCTGGCGGACCGATCAAGAAGAACAAGCTGTTCTTCTTCGCCGACTATCAGGGATCGCGCTTCGATCTTCCGGCGAGCCCGAATCCGAAGACGACCTTCACCGCGGCGAATGTCCGGGGCGATCTGACGGATATTGGCGTGCCGCTATATTATCCGGGCGCTGTGGATGCCAAGGGCGCTCGCATTCAGATGCCGTCGGATCTGACCAAAGCGACGATCTGCGGTGCGGGACAAAAAATGGGCGTGAATCCATGTATTACAGGGATCAGCGCGACTGCGCTGAAGATCGCCAGCGCGCTTCCCAAGCCGGACCTGCCGGGGCAGGCCAATGGAACGGTGAACAATCTGAACAACTCGGTCCAGAACTTCACGCATGGAAATCAGGGCGATATTAAGGTCGACTACAACGCGACAGAGAAGGATCGAGTCTTCGCGCGGTATTCGCAGCAGCATATCGACAATCCGATCGTGAATAGCGAAGCGTTCCAGTACAGCGGCTCGGGCAGCAATGTGTTCCCGCTGCAACAGGCGGTGCTGGGCTACACGCGGACGTTTTCTTCGACCGTGGTCAACGATTTCCGCATGGGAATGAACTATTTCCCGGCGGAGGCGAACACGCAAGGGCTAAGCACCACGGCCGGAGCTGGGCTGATCCCCGGACAGCCCACGCAGTTCCTGCCGGGTCTGTCTTTTGCCAGCTCGAAAATCGGCGGCCAATTGAACGGGCCATTTGCGTTCGGAACCACGGATGGACCGGAAATCTTCCATCAGACCTCGATCCAGACTTCAGATACGGCCATCTGGACGCACGGCGCGCATACGCTCCATATGGGATTCCAGCTCAACCGGTACCGCAACAACTACATTCCCGCGACCAGCAACGACGGTGCCGCCGGACAAATCGGATTCAATGGAACCTACACCGGGAATTCCGAAGCGGATTTCTTCCTGGGCCTTCCTTCGTATATGGGATACGGGCTGGGATTCGCCGGGACCGTGGGACAGCGGAACTACGCCGCGGGCGTGTTCGCGCAGGATGACTGGCGCGTGAACCGCAAACTGACTGTGAACTTCGGATTGCGCTGGCAGGTGTTCACGCCGATTTACGAAGTGCACGATCGCATGACCAACTTCGGCGAGTATAGCGGCCAGATTCAGCTCGCGGGGCAGAACGGCAACAGCCGCGCACTGTACAACCAGTACAACGGCATCGCGAATTTCCTGCCGCGCCTGGGAATCGCGTGGAGCCTGGACGATAAAACAGTGGTCCGCGCGGCGTTTTCACGATCGAGCTTCCAGGAAGGCACGGGCGAGTTCAATCGCCTGGCGACCAACGCACCGTGGAATGTCGACCTGGTGGGAAATTGGGGTGCGACCAACGCGAACGGCGCGATTCCTGGTAATCAGGTGTTGCTCGATCAAGGCTTCGGAGCGCTCGGCGCCACCAGCGGATGCACCGTCGCCAATGTCACGTCAGCTCCCGCGGCATGCTTTGCGGGCGTTCGTATTCACGCCACCGATCCCAACTACCGGCCGGCGGTTTCGAATCAGTGGAACGTCACCATCCAGCGGCAACTCACCAACACGCTGACGGTGCAGGCGGGTTACGTGGGCCAGCACAGCGATCATCTCGCCGCGATTTACAACATGGGACAAGGCGTGCTGCTCGCGAATCCACCGGCGGGCGGGCCGTACAGCATCCCCGGTCCGTATCTGTCCGGGAACCCGGCGCTAAAGAACGACGGGACCGGGCAACAGCGGCTCAACACGTCGACGGCGATCCAGAATTACGATGCGCTGCAGATCACGGCGCGCGAGCAGTTGTACCAGGGCCTGGTGTTCCAGTTCAACTATTCATGGTCAAAATGCCTGACCGACAATCAGGGTTACTATGGCCGCTACGGTAATGCGGCGCCTGCGCAAACCACGGCGGACGTTGCGTTCCAATCCTATGTGTACAACGTTCGCGGCTTGGATTACGGCCTGTGCGATGCCGATATTACCAACGTGTTCAGCGGCTATCTGAACTACGATCTGCCGTTCGGTCACGACCGCAAGTTCGGCAAGAGCGCGAACAAAGCCGTGAACGCGGTTCTGGGCGGATGGCATTACGACACTATCGTCAGCGTCCATGGTGGATTGCCGATTTCGATGATTCAGTTCGGGAACGATCCGACGGGGGCTTACTTCCAGCCTCGTCCGGATTGTCTCGCGCCGTCGGTGGCGACTCCGTATAAGAATTTCGCGGGCGGCGGATTTGTATGGTTCGATCCGACGACCATGGCCATTCCAGGGCCCGGCAAGCTCGGCACGTGTCCGATTTCAAGCGAACGCGGTCCCGGCTTGAAGCAGGTCGACATGAGCCTGTCGAAAAAGTTCGCATTGACCGAGCATCAGTATCTGGAATTCCGTTTCGACGCGATCAACTCGTTCAACACGCCGATCTTTGCCGTAGCCGGCTACGCCACCGATGTTTTCCCGGGCGGCGGAATCGACAAATCCAAATACGGCGTGGATCCAGGGTACACCTCGGGAATCCCGACGGGTGTCGTGAACACTTCGGTAGGCTCACGAAACCTCCAGTTCGCGTTGAAATATCACTTTTAGCGGTCACGATCTGGGCTGTGCACAATAAATAGCCGCTGACGACTAAGTTGATATCTGCGCGCCCGGCGTGTTCAAGTTGGTGACCACACGCTGTTCTTCGAAGTCATAGGTATGGCGTTGGGGGGGCGTGAGCACGCCCCACAACACGTACAGCGCAGTCGCCGAGCCCACCGTGAACACTCCGATCCATTCGGACGACCATCGCATCAGATTCAGACCCAGGTAGCCCGCCGCGATTGACCCGAAGTAACACGTGAGCAGATAAGCATGCCGGACGAGGTTCGGCGCCAGCCTTCGCTCGAAGGTCGTGGCCCAAACCGCGAGCAGCGAGCACACGACGCAGAGAACGCTTCCCGTGTATCGGACCGCCCAGAAAATCCATGGGAAGACAATTCTGCGGGTCGGGTATCCCCACAAAGAGTCGAAACCGGTGGAGAGCGCGACGGCGAGCGCCAGAGCGAGAACCCCAAACCCGAGCCCTTTCGAGATCCCGCCAACATGACGGTCCTGTGCCTTGAGTTTGCGCCACAGCTCCAGTGTGACGCTACACTGTAATGCGAGAATCAATGGCGTGGTCACGCTGTACGCTATCGCGTAGGCATGACTCTTTGGCGGACCCACGACCCAGACAAAAGACTGAACGAACCCGGCGAGCAGATAGCCAGCGAACCATGGGAACGAGCGGTAAGCGCGGCTCGAGACGAACCGCCAGAATGCGAAGAGCTCGGCCGTTGAACATATGAACTGCAGAACGAGACGCGGGTCCGCCACGACCCTAGCATACACGATCTATTTGTGGTGTTACTTCGAAGGGCAGCTCACCGGCGCACAATCCGGTGGTGGTATATCGGGAGCGCCGGCAATGATCGTGGGGTTGTGAGAGAGGGCGTTCGCCGCTAGCGAAAGAGCGCTAACGGTGAGGATGGCGAACAGAGCAAGTTTCTTCATTAGTGTTTTCTCCTTTGCCGGCAGCTACGCCGGTGGCTTTCGAGTATACGCCTCAATTCGGTATTAAACTATGCCGATCGGGCCTAGAACCCCTCATTCCAGTACCATTACGAAGCCGGCTTCAGCGGTATGCCAACTCACCTGGCACGTAACCCTTCTCGACTTAGGAAGGCTGAAGTCCGTCGTCAATGCGCTTATGGAGGCTGTTATTCCGCACGCAGCGTTTCGGCTGGATCCACGCCCATGGCGCGCAGGGCCGGGATGTAGCTTGCCAGGATTGCGGCCGCGATGAGGCCGAAGGAGACTGCGGCGTAGGTCAGCGGGTCGAGCGGGCTCACATCGAACAGCAGCGACCCGAGCACCCGCGTCAAAGTGACCGCGCCCGTTAGTCCGCAGGCGACGCCGATCACGGCGAGCGTGAATCCCTGGGCGAGGAACAGGTGCGTCAACTGGCGTTCGCGTGCGCCCAATGCCAGTCGAATCCCAATCTCGCGCCGTCGTTGGGACACCGAGTAGGAGATCACGCCGTAGATTCCCACCAGTCCGATCAGGAGCGCCATGGCGCCCGCGATCGCCAGCATCACCAGCGCGAAGGAGGTGCGCGCCATGGATTTGTCGTAAACCTCCTGAAGCGTACGCACGCCGGCGAGCGGCAGATTCGGATTCATCGACCAGACGGCCTGCTGCACGTCCGCCAGCAATCCTTGCGATCCCGCGCGCGGGCTTCGCACCACATACCAGCCCACGCGCCGCACCGCAATCGGATTCACCTGGAAGTCGTTCATCAAGAGCGGATAGTAGGCGATCGCCGGAGCCTTTACCTGCACGCCGTCGTCGCGCTCGTCGTTCACCACGCCGATCACTTCGCGCCAGGGATTCTTGAGGTTCTCGCGGATTTGTTTGCCGATCGCGAGTTGCGGGTCCTGCCACAGCTCGCGCGCAAGATTTTCGGAAACCATCGCCACCGGACGATGCTCGTAGGTATCGGCCCACGTGAATTCGCGGCCCGCGATCAGCCGGTTGCCCATAGCCCCCAGTAGTCCTGGCGAGACATGCTTGTACCACCGCAGCGGCGGCACGGCGCTGTACGTTTTGTCGCGGGCATACACTTGGTCGGACCCGCTCGCCTCGCCTGGAATGACGCTGGTGATTCCCACTGCAGTCACTCCGGGAATCGCTCGCATTTTGTCGAGAATCCCCTGCTCCAACTGAACCACCGCCGTAGGATCCTTGACTTGCGAGGCCGGAATGGAAAGGCGCAGACTCAGAGCGCCCTTCGGATCGAATCCTGGATCGACGCGGCGCAGCGCCTGAAATGTCCGGATCATCAATCCCGAGCCGATGAGCAGCACCAGCGCCAGCCCCACCTGAATCACCACCAGAACGCCACGCGCGCGGTGCCGCTCCCGGCTCGGGCTCGCTCCGCGTCCGCTGCCCCGCAGCGCACCGGCGATTCGCGGCCGGGCATATTTGATCACGGGAATCGTTCCGAACACCAGTCCAGTAAGCAGTGCGGTCGCAAGCGTGAACAGCATCACCAGGGGATCGATGGAAATTTCGCTCAACCTCGGAAGGTTCTTCGGAGCCATGGCAATCAGCGCTCGAACCGCTCCATAGGCGAGCCCCAATCCAACTATGCCCCCAAGCAGTCCCAGCGCGACGCTTTCCATCAGCAGTTCCCTCGCGATATCGCGCCACTCCGCGCCCAGTGCCGCACGAACCGCCAGTTCCTGTTGCCGTCCTTCGGCGCGCACCAGTAGCAGGTTCGCAACGTTGGCGCACGCGATCAGCAGGACGATTCCGATGGTCCCCATCAGCACCCACAGCGTCTTGGCGATATCGCCGATGAGAAGTTGCCGCAGCGACTGCAGCTTCGGAGCCAGCCGCACGTCTTCAAAGTCCTTCAACGTCAGGCCCGCCTGTGGAGGGAAACTGTGCATCGCAATCGGAATCATCCGCGCGACGTCGGCGCTAGCCTGCTGGATGGTTACGCCGGGTTTCAGCCGCGCGATTCCCGGGTAATTGAATTGCCCGAGAACCGCCTTGTTGCGATCGACCTGTAAAGGCAGCAGGAACGCCGCCTCGCGATCGAGAAAATGAAAATTCGCGGGCATGACGCCAATCACTTCGCGCGAAATGCCGTCCACCAGGATTTGCCGCCCGATCACGGAACGGTCGCCGCCGAATCGTGCATGCCACCATCCCGGCATCAGGATCGTGGTGAGCGGGCTGCCGGGTGAGTCGTCCTTTGCCGAAAACCAGCGCCCCAGCGCCGGCTGCACGCCGAGCATCGGCAGCACATCGGCGGTCACATCCAGCGCCTGGGCCTGTTCCGGCTCGGCGAGCCCGGTCACGCTCCGCGAAGTCCACCGGTACAACCCGATGCTTTGAAACGATCGCCCCTGGTCCCGGTACGTGAAATACAGAAACGGCGCGATGTCGGTCTCCGGCAGGTTGACGCCGGGAGCGGCGTGCGTCAAATCGATCAGCTCGTCGGGGTGCGGATAAGGGAGCGGCTTCAGGAGAACGCCGTTGATCACACTGAAAATCGCGCCGCTGGCCCCGATCCCCACTGCCAGGGTTACGGCCGTAACGATGGTGAACATTGGCGCGCGGGTGAGCCGCCTGAGAACCTGCTTGAATCGCATTGGTCGTACGATACCCGCGTGACACCCGGGAAGTCCTGAACTGGATCTGAAACAACCTGAATACTTCTGAAATGACGTCGCTAAGACGCACGATCGGCCGGAACGAGGCCGGCGAGCGGAACAATTTCAGCCCAAGACATTTGTGACTCGCTGCACGTCTTATAGAGCGTGCCGTGTCTCCATGGCAGTCCCAACACCACGCGAACATGGGACAATCGATGTGTTTCTCGCTAGTGCTTAGGTTTTGTGTCGGCTGCTGAAAAGCCGGCTGACATCGCCCGCGGTTCTAACAGCCTGCAGGAGGTTGATATGAAAGGGGCACTCGGAGCGCTCGGAGTGGTTGCTTTTGTATCTGGTTTGGCGCCCGCTCAGACCAGCATCGCCGCGCCCGCATTTGATGTTGCGGACGTCCACGCCAGTCCCGCCTCGGCGGTTCAGTTCCTGGACATCGGATTCCTTCCCAGCGGCCGCTATCAGGTGCGCAATGCAACCCTGGTGGATCTCATCAAGACCGCCTGGAACATCGACGGCGAAAGCGTCAGTGGAGGGCCGCCCTGGCTGGATACGGATCGCTTCGACGTGATCGCCAAGGCACCGCCGAAATCCAGTGAGGCCGAGCGAGCGCTGATGCTCCGCGCGTTGTTGACCGAACGCTTCAAGCTCGTGGTTCACATCGGAGAAAAGCAGTTGGCCATATACGCCCTGACGGTTGGAAAACGCGGAGTGCAATTCCAGGAATCCGGCGCTACTGGCCACACCGACTGCAAGCCGGATTTCGCCCCGGGACCGCCACAGATGATCACAGTCACCTGTCCGAGCATGACGATGCCGGACTTTGCGAAGCAACTTCGCCAGATGGCCGGAGGCTATATTCACAATCAGGTGATCGACTACACCGGGTTGAAAGGCGCCTACACCCTCACCGTAAAATGGAGCGCGCGACAGGCCCCTAAGACCAATGACGCGGGAGATTCGGTCGCCAATGTCACGATCTTCGAGGCCGTCGACAAACAACTCGGGCTAAATCTCGAAGCGACAAAGCGCGCGGTGCCCGTAGTGGTGGTCGACAGCGTAGAGCGGACGCCGGCGCCCAACGATCCCGATGTATCAAAGAAGCTTCCGGAGGTCACGCGGGAATTTGAAGCGGCCACGATTAAGGTGAATAAATCCGGCTCGCAGAACAGACGAATCCAACCCAAACCGGGCGGCCGTATTGAAGTTGAAAACGTTCCCCTGAAGGATATGATCTCGGTGGCGTGGAATTTCGATTTCGAAGGCGACCGGATCGTGGGTCTTCCCAAGTGGGCTGAGACAGAGGCTTACGATATTATCGCGAAGACTGAGATCCTGCCGGGAGAGAAGCCGCCGCCATTCGAGGATCTGAAGGTGATGCTGCGTGCCCTGCTTATCGAGCGCTTCAACATGACCGTCCACACTGAGGACCAGCCCATCAAGGTCTGGACGCTTACGGTGGGAAAGCGCGGCGCCAAGCTCAAGGAAGCGGATCCCTCGATCCGTTCAAGTTGCACGCGGAGCGCGGGAGAGACGGGGACCGGCGCGGCTGCCCTGCCCGCGATCACGTACTCGTGCCAGAACACGACGATGGATCAGTTGGCCGGCGTGATGCGCCAAATCGCGCCCGCCTACGTCGACCACCCTGCAGTCGACATGACGGGTCTGAAGGGCGGATATGATTTCGCGATCACGTGGACTCCCAGAGGAGCGGTCAGTTCCGGAGGCCGGCCGGCACAACCGGGCCAGACAGAGGGCCCTTCGGACCCAAGTGGTGGCATAACGTTTTTGGACGCGGTGGAAAAACAACTCGGTTTGCACCTCGAGGGCGGGCAAAAGCACGCCATGCCGGTTCTGGTGATCGATCGTATTGAGAAGTTGGGTGCAGACAACTAACGATGGAGAAAAGACACGGTTCATCAAAAATCCCAGTTTTGCCGCTTCGCGAAATTGGCAGTGGGCACTCGACGCACGCTGTTTGGCTCACGCATAGGCCGAGCTGCCTTCGGCATTTTTCGCGGCCCGCTCTTTAGTGACACGTTCCAGGTAGCCGCTCGCGCGAAACGCCTCCATCGGGTCCACTGGCAAGCCTCTGGCAGTGCGCCATTCACGGATTATGGGTCGCACGTCCGTGGCAAACGCGTCCTGAAGGCAGGATTCGGCGCGCATCAGATCCACAGGAGCCTGCGCGGCAGCGAGTGCGGCGAGGTCGACTAACGTGGACTTTGAGAAAAGCTGCTGAGCCATGGTCACCGTCTGGATCATGGCTTCGATTTTGCCCTTCAGATTGTGGCTCTGATCGACCGTGTAGCTGAGGTCCGCGCTCGATCCCGTTTGCCACTCGAAAAAGCGAATCTCGTGGAAAATTCGGAAAACCTGGTAGGGATCGATGGAGCCTATGGTGAGGTCGTCATCGGCATACCGCCGGTCATTGAAGTGAAATCCGCCGAGCATTCCTTCCGATAAAAGCCACGCTACGATCTGTTCGATATTTTGCGAGGTGTAATGATGTCCCGTGTCCACCAATGCCTTCGCTTGTTGACCGGCGGCTCGCGCCAGATGCAGCGCCATCCCCCAGTCGGCGATGTCGGTGTGGTAAAAAGATGGCTCGAAGGGTTTGTACTCGATCAGCATGCGCTGATCGCGGTCGAGCCTTGCATGCAAAGCCGCAAGATACTGCTCGAACCACATCTTGCGCTGCCGGATGTTGGCCGTGCCGGGGTAATTCGATCCGTCGGCAAACCACAGCGAAAGGTCGCGGGAGCCGGTCATGCGGGCGATTGCCAAGCTGTCCAAGCAATGTTCGAGAGCCTTCTGGCGAATACGTTCATCCGGATTTCCGAACGATCCGTACTTGTAATCCTGGTCCTGAAACAAGTTTGGATGGATGGCTCCGATGACGACGCCGTGAGTCGCCGCGATCGCGCGGACGGATTCGGCCTGTTTGGGTCCCTCCGGAAAATCCCAAAGCACGTGCGCTGCGACGCTGGGACACACGCCGGTCAGCGCATGAACCTGGCCGGCATCGCTCAGCTTCTCTTCGATCGTAGTGGCCGCAGCGGGCTGAAGATATTTCCCAAACCGTGTGCCCGTATTTGCGAAACCCCAGGAGGGCAGTTCGATGCGGAAGCGATCCAAAGCCGCCCAGATTTGTTCTTCAGCGCTGGCGTTCATGGTTTCTACGCGGTTCCACTATAATACGTGCTTTGCGGAAAGGCAGACTCAATGCTCGATCGATCACGCGTTCGGGAAGCCATCGCGGCAGGAGCGGGGATTCTGAGATTAGAACCGTGCTGGGTTCCCCGCTCGTTCATGATCCCAGGACGCAGGCTGAGGCTCCATCCCGCCGACCTGTACGCGTTCGGAGGAGAGCGGGGCGGAATCAACGAGCGCTGGTTCTCATCGACAACAAAGGCTTCGAACGGTCCTCTGACCACCGAGTTCGAGGGTCTGAGCCATGTTCACGAATCGAACGGTAAAACATTTCTGCTTAAGGATGCCGTCGAAGTCGCGGGAGACGAACTGCTGGGCTCAGATGTCCTGCAGCGCGAAGGTGGATGGAATATCTTGTGCAAATTTTTCGACAACATGGGCCCCATCCCGCATCACATGCATCAGAGTGACGAGTTCGCAAAGAAGGTCGGCCAGAAAGGTAAGCCCGAGGCATATTATTTCCCGCCGCAGTACAACCAGATTGATAACAATTTTCCGCACACCTTCATGGGGCTCGAACCGGGGACCACCAAGGCCGACATTCACCGCTGTCTGGAGAATTGGAACAAGGGCGATAACGGGATTCTGAATCATTCGCGCGCGTACCGGCTCGAAGTCGGCGCGGGTTGGCAGATTAACCCCGGAATTCTACACGCGCCGGGTTCGCTGGTTACGTACGAACCACAAGTGAACAGCGACGTGTTCGCGATGTTTCAGTCGCTGGTGGAGGGAAGAATCGTGGACTGGAACCTGATGATCAAGGACGTTCCGCCCGAGCATCATCACGATCACGAGTACTTGATCAGCATGCTCGATTGGGACGCGAACGTGAATCCCGAGTTCGGCAAGTCCAACAAAGTTTTCCCCAAGCCGGTTTGTCCGATGCCGCAGATGGAAAGCGACGGCTATCGCGAGAATTGGGTCGCCTACGGGACCGCGTGGTATTCCGCTAAGGAATTGACGGTGCTGCCGGGACGAACGGTGGTCATCAAAGATGGTGCAGCCTACGGTTTGATCGTTACGCAAGGCCATGGGATGTTCGGGAAGCATCAGATCTCGGCTCCAACCATGATCCGCTTCGGCCAGATGACCGAAGACGAGCTATTCGTCACCGCCGATGCCGCAATGCAAGGCGTGCGCATCCACAATGCAAGCGATTCAGATCCATTGGTGATCCTGAAACACTTCGGTCCGGGCAATCCGGATGCGGAATCTCTGCGCAAATGAATCAACTCCCCAAGCTGCATAACGCTATGTGGCCCGGCTTGGTCGGCAAGGGGCCGGATTCCGAGCCACCGATCGATCTCGACACGATGCTCGTTCTGACGCAAGCCGCGGAGATCGACGGAATCAAGTTCGACGGCGTGGATCTGTTTCTGGCGTCGCCTCACACCGATATCGATTCATCACTGGACGACATCCGGCGGCTGGCGGACAACATCGGCAAGCGAGGATTCGCGGTCGGATCGCTGGTCGCGCCGGTCTGGCAGGCAACCGGCGGCGGCTCCGCCATGGGGTCGCCGCAAGAGCGTGAGAATTTCATCACGCAGGTCAGGAAAGCTTGCGCGATCGGAATGCAGCTTCGCGATCTGGGCATTCGCAAGTACGGCATCGTACGCATCGATTCCGCATCCAGCCCCGCGGACTGGGCGAAAGATCCCACGGAAAATTCCAAGCGCATCGCAGAGACCTTTCGCGAAGCGTGTTCTGTTGCCGACGACTATGGCGAGCGGCTGGCGGCCGAAGGAGAGATTTGCTGGGGAGGCATGCACAGTTGGAAGCGCATGGCTGAGCTTTTGGAGATGGTCGACCGGCCAAAGACGCTCGGCTTCCAAGCGGACATGGCACACACGCTGCTTTACACATTGGGCTACAACGCACCCGAGGATCGCATCTTGCCTGAGAACTACGACTGGTCGAACCAACAATTCCTCCAAGACGCGCTCGGCGAGATGACTCGCGTATTACGGCCTTGGATGATCGATTTCCATGTCGCGCAGAACGACGCGACCGTGAAGGGCTCGGGATCGCACGACAAGACCGGTCGCCATTGCCTACCGGACGATCCCAACGGCAAGCTCGACATCGTGCGAGCCGCCGGAACGTGGCTGCGCGACGAACATGGTCATCTGACCCGTGCGATCGAGCACATGTGCTGGGACGGATGCATGTTTTCGAATGCAACCATGATGAAGCCGGAAACGTGGCGCGGTGTACTTGGCACCATGATCGCGGTTCGCAATGCGCATGGCTGGAACGAATGACCAGGAAACCTCTGAATATAGGAATGGTCGGCTACGGATTCATGGGCCGCACGCATTCGAACGCGTTCTTGCAGGCCGGCCGTTTTTTCGATCTCCAGTATCAGCCAGTTCTTAAGGCTATTTGCGCCAGAAACGCGGAACGCGCCAAGCAATTTGCAGACAACTGGGCCTACCAGTCCGTCGAGTCCGATTGGCGGAAGCTGGTCGATCGCAAAGATATCGACCTGATCGATATTGCCAGCCCGAACGATACGCATGCCGCAATCGCGATCGCCGCGGCCGCGGCCGGGAAGATGGTGATGTGCGAGAAGCCGCTCGCCCGGAACGCGGAAGAAGGCAAAGCGATGGTAGATGCCGTCGAGTCCGCCAAAGTTCCGAACATGGTGTGGTACAACTACCGTCGCGTGCCGGCGGTGATGCTTCTGAAAGAGTTGATCGACGCGGGCCGGCTGGGCAAGATTTTTCACTATCGCGCCAAATTTCTTCAGGACTGGACCATCTCGGAGGATCTTCCGCAAGGCGGCGAAGGACTCTGGCGCCTGGATGTTGCGGTGGCCGGAAGCGGCGTCACCGGTGACCTGCTGTCGCATAACATCGATACCGCGCTGTGGCTAAACGGTCCGATTTCAACGCTGACGGCCATGGCGGAAACGTTCATCACCAGGCGCAAGCACAATCTGACCGGAAAAGTTGAACCGGTGGGGATCGACGACGCGAGCGCCTTCCTCGGCCGCTTTGAGAATGGATCGCTGGCCACGTTTGAGGCCACGCGATATGCGCGCGGGCACAAGGCGCTGTATACACTCGAGATCAATGGGGAACACGCTTCCGCGATTTGGGATCTTCACGATCTTCACCGCCTCCAATGGTTCGATCATCAGGATGAGGGACGTTTGCGGGGATGGAGAAGTGTTCACATCACCGATAGCGATCATCCGTACATGAAGCGCTGGTGGGTTCCGGGATTGCAGATCGGATACGAGCACACGTTCATCCACCAGGTCGCTGATTTCCTGGAAGCCCTGGCAGCGGGCGCGCAGGCCTCGCCGACGTTTCGTGAAGCCCTCGCAACTGATCAGGTGACCGATGCCGTCTTGAAATCGGCGAAGTCGGGCCGTTGGGAGCCGGTGCTGCGGGGATGAAGGCGCATCTCGCCGTCGACTTAGGCGCGGAGAGCGGGCGCGTTTTCCTCGGCTATCGCCACGCGGACATACTGTGTGTCCGCGAAATTCATCGGTTTGCGAATCATCCCATCGTTCAGGGCCAGACAATTCACTGGGATGTTCCGCGCCTCTGGTCTGAGCTATTGAAGGCCGTCTCCTCAACAGATCTGCCAGACATTACGAGCATCGGCGTGGACGGCTGGGGTGTCGATTACGCATTGATCGGGGAGACTGGAGAACTGCTTCAGAATCCGTGTCATTATCGCGATCCTCGCAACGTGAGCGCAATGGATGACGTCCTAAAGCTCATTTCGAAAGAAGAGATCTATCGTGAAACCGGCGCGCAGTTTATGCCGATCAACACGCTGTATCAGTTATATGCCGCGAAGCGCGACACTCCGGAACTGCTCTCCGCAGCGCGCCGGATGATCATGATTCCGGACTTGTTTCATTACTGGCTGAGCGGGAAGGCCGTGTGCGAGTACACTGCTGCGAGCACCACTCAGTTCGCCAATCCGATGACCCGATCCTGGGCGACACAGCTGCTGGAACAACTCGGCCTTCCGGCGCAACTGCCAGCGCGAATGGTCGAGCCGGGGTCGATTATCGGCGACGTATTTCCGCATCTGCTCAAAGGCGCGGTTGTGGTGGCTCCGGCATCGCACGATACTGCCTCGGCCGTCGCAGCGATTTCCGCGAGCGGAGATACGGCGTTTCTGAGTTCGGGAACGTGGTCGCTGGTTGGGATCGAGATGGACGCTCCAGTCATTTCAGAGGAAGCCATGCGCCTGAATTTCACGAATGAAGGCGGCGTCGCGGGAACCACCAGACTGTTGAAGAATGTGATGGGTCTGTGGATGCTGCAGGGCTGCCGCAATACCTGGACCGCGCAGGGTCAAGACTTCAGCTATGCCGAGTTGATCGACGCCGCCAGACGCGCTCCGGCTTTCCAGCACCTTGTCGATCCCGATCACCTTTCGTTCTTAAATCCGGCGGACATGCTGACCGCCGTGGATCGATTCTGCACAAAAACGGACCAGTCTACGCCGGATTCGCCGGGCGCATACGTGCGCACGATCCTGGAAGGGCTCGCTCTGAAATATCGGCTCGTGATTCAAAACCTGGAAAGCCTCACCGGACGGCGCATCGAATCCATTCGAGTGATCGGCGGCGGATCGAAAAACGGTTTGCTAAATCAATTCACCGCGAATGCCACCGGAAAACAAGTTCTTGCCGGACCGTCGGAAGCATCTGCTCTAGGGAATCTTGGCGTACAAATGGTATCCACCGGCGAAATCGGTTCACTCCAGGAAGTCCGCGCGCTGATCGACCGCTCCTTCCCCACCGAAGCCTACGCGCCGGATGACACCGAGTCGTGGAATGCGGAAGTGACCAGATTTCAACAATATTGCGATTTCTAAGACGCATTGCCGGACGCGTTCTGCGGTAAACTGCTGCTGTTCGTAAGCTATGTCTGCTGCATTGCTCGAAGCAAAGTCTATTCGCAAAGCATTCGCCGGAGTTGAAGCTCTCCGGGGTGTTTCGTTCGAACTACGGCCGGGAGAGGTGCACGCATTGCTCGGCGAGAATGGTGCCGGAAAGTCCACGCTCATCAAAATCATTACCGGCGCGGTGGAGCTCGATCAGGGCACTCTGACGGTTCTCGGTCGGTCGGTGGCCCGCAGTTCGCCGGCCATAGGTCGCTCGCTCGGGATCGCGGCAATTTACCAGCAACCGTCGCTCTTTCCGGATTTAAGCGTCACTGAAAATATCGCTCTGGCGCTCGAAACCGGCGGCCCGTGGAAGCGTGTTCGTTGGAAAGCTCTCCGCGGACGGGCTGAGGAACTGCTCGAACGCGCGGGAGCGAGCATCAACCCTGACCGGATCGTGAACACGCTCAGTATGCCCGAGCAGCAGATGGTCGAAATCGCAAAAGCGATCGGGTCCGAAGCGAAGATCCTGATCATGGACGAGCCCACCGCTTCACTTACCGAGCGCGAGGTGGAACGACTGTTCCAGGTGATCCGCACGTTGCGCACGCAAGGCGTAGGAATAATCTACATCTCTCACCGCCTGGAGGAAATTTCCGCCATCGCCGATCGCGTGACGGTTCTACGCGACGGAGAAGTCATCGGTACATTTGGCATTCACGAAATCGATCGAGCGTCGTTGATTGAGATGATGGTGGGTCGCCCCATCGCTTCCATCTTTCCAAAGCGCACGGTTGCGATCGGTGAGACTGCCCTCGAGCTGCGCAATGTTTCCTGCAAGGCAGCGGGCGTTCGCGATGTGTCGATCTCCGTCCGGCGCGGCGAGATCGTGGGCCTGGCAGGTTTGGTCGGGTCCGGCCGCACCCAACTCGCCGAAACGATTTTTGGTTTGACCCCAGCGGAATCGGGCGAGATCCGTTTGTCGGATGTGCCCGTGCGGATTGCGTCGCCGCGGATCGCCATCGGGCGAGGCATCGGCTATGTGCCCGAGGATCGGCGTCGGCACGGAGTCGTACTCGACCTGCCGATCTTCGCAAACGCGAGCCTCGCGAGCTTGGATCGTGTTTCGCGCTTTGGTTGGATTCGCCATCGCCAGGAACGCGAAGTCGCCGAGCGGTACATTGGCCAGTTGCGCATCAAGACGCCGTCTCCATACGTTAACGCGGGCGCTCTGTCCGGCGGGAATCAGCAAAAGGTGGCGCTGGCACGCTGGCTTGCGACCGGCCCGAAAATCCTGATCTTGGATGAGCCCACGCAAGGTGTGGACGTCGGCTCGAAATCCGAGATTCACAGCCTGATGATGGATCTGGCGGAACAAGGCGTCGCGATTCTGATGATCTCTTCTGAACTGCCGGAAATTCTGGGAATGAGCGATCGCATCGCGGTGATGCGCGCCGGCACGATTGCCGGAATTCTGTCGCGCGAAGAAGCCACGCAGCAAAAGATCCTGTCGCTGGCGCTAGGAATTCAATAAATGCAGCACGGTCGCGAGATTTCGGTGGCCGGGGCAATTCTGGTTCTGTTCGCTGTATTGGGTCTGACCGTTCCTCAATATTTTTCGCGCGGCAATCTCACCGATCTCTTTCTAACCAGCGGCCCGGTGCTGATCGTCGCACTCGGCATGACCTTGGTGATTCTCAGCGGTGAGATAGACATTTCCGTGGGATCCGTGTTCGCAATTGCGAGCATCGCAGCCGGAGTGGCCGCGAAATCGGGACTGCCGCCCTGGATTGCCGCAGTCTCTGCCTGCCTCGCCGGCGCTGCGCTCGGAGCGATCAACGGAACGCTGGTGGCGCGTCTTGGCGTCCCTTCGATCGTCGCCACGCTCGCCGCAATGGTTGCTTTGCGCGATGGCTTGCGGTGGGCCACGCAGGGCGCTTGGATCGCGGACCTCCCCGCCGATTTTCAGTGGATGGGATGGTCGCAATCGTCGTATCCGGCCATGATGCTACTGGTCGTCTCTAGCCTCACCGCAGTGATCGCATGGGGGCTGAAAAATCTTGCGGCTGGGCGAGCCATCTACGCGACGGGTTCCAATGAAGAAGCGGCGCGGCTCCTTGGAATACGAACACGGCTCGTGAAATTTTCGGTGTTCACCGCCCTTGGCGCACTGACAGGCGTAGCGGCGGCGCTGACTTCAGTCCGATTCAATCAGATTCCCAGCAACACCGGCCTCGGCCTGGAGATGAAAGTGATTGCATCGGTAGTGGTAGGTGGAGCCGCGGTGACTGGAGGGTCGGGCACCATCCTGGGAACCGTCCTTGGCGTAACGCTGATGGGAGCGATTGGACCCGCCCTCACCTTCCTCGGTGTCAACGCGTATTGGGAGAAAGCGATTCAGGGCGGAATCATTCTCACCGCAATCGTGATCGATGCGCTCCGGTCGCATGTGAGGCGTGTCGAACGTGGAGAGCGTCTTGCCAGCCATGCGTAGACGCTTCTTTTCAAATGGCGAGTGGCCTCTTGTGCTGGCGTTGCTCGGCGAAATCGCGGTGTTTTCCATCGTCGCGCAAAACTTCTTTACGGCCGCGAACTTTTTCGAAGTGACGCGGTTCAGCGTGGAACTCGGTTTGATCGCGGTCGCTCTTACGCCGGTCATGATCACGGGTGGCATCGATCTTTCCGTAGGCTCCATGATGGGGTTGGCTGCCGTAGCGTTCGGAGCGGTCTGGCGAGATGGCCACTTCCCATTGTTCATGGCCGTATTCACGGCTTTGCTGATCGGGTGCGCGGGAGGATTCCTGAATGCGGTGCTGATCGCGCGGCTGAAGATCCCGCCGCTGGTGGTCACGCTTGGATCGTTTTCCCTGTTTCGTGGAATTGCGGAAGGCATCACGCATGGAGCGGTGAACTACTCAGGATTCCCGTCCTCGTTTCTATTCCTCGGGCAAGGATACCTGGGCGGATCGATTCCCGTTCAATTGCTTATTTTCATTCCCGTGATCCTGGCTTACTTCGTGTTACTGCATCGATCCGTGATTGGCCGGGCTTTGTATGCAGTCGGATTCTCAGCATCCGGGGCGCGCTACGCGGGCCTTCCGGTGGCTCAACGAATTGGTTTGGTCTACGTACTATCAGGAATCATCTCGAGCTTGGCAGCAGTAATTTATGTGGCGCACCTGGGTCAGGCGCGGGCAGCCACGGGGACCGGATACGAGCTGGACGCCATCACAGCAGCAGTTCTGGGAGGGACGTCCGTATTCGGGGGACGCGGCACGCTGTGGGGTACACTGTGCGGGCTGTTCTTCCTGTCCGTACTGCAAAATGGCTTGCATCTCGCCGCGCTGCCTTCGGAACTGACGGGTGTTTTGACAGGCGTGCTGCTGGTGGCTATCATCGGACTCGACCGAATGCGCCGGACTCCTCAGGCGCGGAAATTCCTTGACGAAAGGAACGAAGTGAAGAACAGTCAAGTCGCGGTATTGTGCAGCGCGGTGCTGGTGGGCGCGCTGATCGTGGCGGGGACCAATATATGGCTAGTCCGTTCCCAGGTTGGTTTTACCGCGAACGCGGGCGCCGGCTCGCCGCGTCGCCTGACCATCGCCGTGATGCCGAAGGCCAAGGGCGACCCGTACTTTGTGAGCGCGCGAGCAGGAGCCGAGGAAGCCGCGAAAGAGCTCGGCGTCGATTTGATCTGGGATGGCCCCACCAGCCTGGACGCGGCCAAACAAAATGAGCTGGTCGAGAACTGGATTACGCGCCGGGTGGACGCGATCGCCGTGGCGGTCGAGAACAAGGCTGGAATCTCCACTGTGCTTCGCAAGGCGCGTCAGCACGGGATCAAAGTGCTCACCTGGGATGCCGACGCCGAGCCCGACGCGCGCGACTTCTTCGTGAACCAGGCGACACCGGAAGGGATCGCAAACACGCTCACAGCAGAAGCTTCACGGCTCCTTAATGGACGCGGCCAGTTCGCGATCATTACTGGCGCGCTGAGTGCGGCGAATCAAAACGAATGGATTGCATTTATCAAGAAAAGAATCGCAGATCGATATCCTGGGCTGACCCTGGCAGCGATCCGGCCGAGCGATGACGATCGGGACAAAGCCTTCGCCGAAACACAGACCATCCTCAAGGTGTATCCCCAAGTAAAACTCATTATGGCGATCTCCGCGCCAGCGGTTCCGGGGTCGGGCGAAGCGGTCCGTCAGGCTGCGCGGAAGGACGTGTTCGTCATCGGCCTATCTTTACCGAGCATCTGCAAACCCTATATCCATCAGGGTGTCGTGCAAACCGTGGTGCTGTGGAGCACCCGTGACCTGGGATACCTCACGGCGTACTCGAGTGTTCTAGCCGCGCAGAACAAATTGCAGCCGGGCGCGGCATCAGTCCGCGCGGGACGTCTGGGAATGCTTCAGATCCGAGGCAATGAGATCATTCTGGGCGATCCGCTGATCATTAACAAGGCCAACATCGATCAGTTGGATTTCTGAATTCCGGCTCAATCTTTGAAACCGGCGATTAGCGCTCGCTTGAGCTTGTAGTCGCTCGCATTGACCGTCGAGTTTATCCTGACGTTATCGAAATGAACATCAAGACTATTCTTCGATCCTTCCGGCTTGATTTGCATGCTCCTCGGATAGCTAATGCCTTCGAATTTCGAATAGTCGGTGTAGCTGACGATTCTGGAGGCGGCTCCGGTTGCCGTCACCATCTGAATCTCATAGGGGAGCAGATCGTCGCCCAAAGTGAGTGTAATCTTTTCGGCGCCTCCCTCCGCAATCAGCCCTAGGCGCTCGCCTGGAGCAGGAGTGTCATGGTCTGCCAACATCTTGAATTGTGAACTACGAAGCCTTGCAATCAGAGCCGAGAGCTGATTGTCACGGATCAAACCAGCGTCAGTAGCGAGCTGGAGCGCATCCTGAGCTTTCAGTCTCTTGCTGGTCGTATATTGAGTGCCATTGAACGCGACTTCACGAAGGCCGCGGCCAGCCTTGATCTGAAACAAAGCCCGCTCGGGCTGATTGCGCATCCACAGCAGCAGCCGGACGCTGCGGCCCTCGCTCGTCCAGGTGGTGGTGGTCCCAGCGGCTTCGACCGCGAGCTGCTCTCTGGCTGCGTCCTGAAGTCCAATGGCCTGGACGACTTTCTGAAAAAGCTCGGCTCCCAGCGCTTCTTGAGTCGCGCGATTGGGACTCAAGACCTCCGAGATCGAAGCGGTCCCGTCTGGTTCGACAGCGACGCCGGCCTGACGATCCAAATAGCCGCTCTTTTTGAAGGCGATGGTCCATTGGCCAACAGGCAGTTCGGCAACTTCCAGTAGGCCGTCGTGCGTCGATCCTCGCGGAATGTTGTTGAGGCTGATCTCGCATTCGCCAGGGGCACATCGGATAGCAAGCCGGCCTTCGGGCGGACGCTTCGACAATGGCGGGGTTGGCGGCGCCTGCGGGGGAGGCGGGGAAACTGGACAATAGGCGCTCGCCGCAATCGCCTTGCTCTTGATCGCTTCAAGCAACTCGTCCGATGTTCCAGCGGCTTTGAGCTTATCGACACCTTCGGATGACAGCAGGAATGCTAATCCACGCTGCTGGATCGCATCCTTGCGCCGGCGCACAGGAATCGTACTTTGATGGATCAAACGAAGGATTTGTTCGAAGGTAAACGGAGGCCCCGTGAGAAAAGGATCTGCGGCCTTTTTAGTGCTCGCGGTTTTGGGCGGAGGACTGGACGTTTGCGCGACGCAGCACACTGGGACGAGAATCGTGGCTGTCCAAAAGATACGCGAAATAACCTGTTTCATCCGCATCAGCACCCCCTTAGCCGCCTCGGACCGCAAGGATCTCTTCCTTCGTCGGTTGGCACCGTCGATAGGGTTGAATCGGCACCGGGGTAAAGGGTGAGTAGGTACTAAGTGTAGATTCGGCTCTGGATCAGCACACCCTTAGACCTCCGCGGCCGCCAACTTTGACATTGTTGGACCACACCTGCCCATTGTTCGGCGCTTAGCGAGTTTATCCCGCTCGTATCTACCAACGCCCCCTACGATTGGAATTTTCTCCACAAACATTTATTGGACATGAGCGCAATTTTTCGAGAAACGCAATCCAGTAGCCGGCAGTTAAGCGTAGAAGAGATCGAAGGCAACTTCAAAAACAAACAGGAGAATCCAATGAGTCTCAGACACGCACCGCTGCGATCTGCGCTGGCGCTGATGCTTGCGACGCTTGCAGCTCAACCCACGCCGGTATTCGCGGCCAGCCATCGTGAAGCGCCCATCACGGCGCTCGATCACAAAGCCGATATCACGGACTGGTTCGCTTTTGTCAGCCCCGAACATCCCGACCGGGTCATTCTGGTCCTTAATGTCGATCCGCTACTAGAGCCGAGCAACGGTCCGAACTATTTTCCATTCGATCCGAACGTACTTTATGAAATGAAAATCGACAACAACCATGACGGCTTGGAAGATATCGTCTTCCAGTTCCGTTTCAAGAGCGAAATCCGCAGTCCTGGCATCTTCACCGGATTCGTCGGCAATCTGGCGGGAATCCCTGCGATTACTGCGCTCGACGGCCCCGGCTCCGAGGGTTTCAGCGAGCGGCAGACCTACGAAGTCTTTATGCAGTCGAAGGGTCACGTCGAGCAGATCAACAACGGCCAGACACTGTTCGCCGTTCCGACCAATGTCGGTCCGCGCACCATGCCCAACTACGACGCGCTGCGTCAGCAAGGTGTATACACGCTGCTCAATGGCATTCGCGTGTTCGCCGGCACGGTCGCCGATCCGTTCTTCATCGACCTGGGCGCCTTTTTCGACTCACTGAATATCCGCCAGAGTGTGGGCGGCGGAATTTTGCCGGCGGCGATTGACGCCGACGACCAGCACAACTATGCTCCCAATGCGGTGGCCGGTTTCAACGTAAATAGCATCGTTCTGGAAGTTCCCATCAGCATGTTGACTATCGACGGCAACAAGCACTCCGCCGGCGATGCCGCAGCCGTGATCGGGACTTGGGGAACCACCTCGCGCCGCAGAGTGAGCGTGCTCGGCGAAGCGACCGAACCCGGCGGTTGGGCGCAGATTCAGCGCATGGGAAATCCGCTGATCAACGAAGGGGTCATCGGAACCGGATCAAAGGATCGTTTCAGCATGGATGCGCCGGTGAACGACGCGCAGTTCACCAATTTCTTCCTGGATCCGCTGGTCCCGCATATTCTCGCCAGCATCGGCGTTCCCACGCCGCCCGCTCCTCGCACGGATTTGTTGCCGCTGGTGATCTACACGGCTCCAATCTGCCCCGGATGCGGGAAGAACGACGCCGGTCCCATCGCGGATCTGCTTCGCCTCAATACCGCAATTCCTCCCGCCGCGGTAGGAACGCAGAAGCGCCTTGGATTCATCGCGGGCGATTCCGCCGGATTCCCGAACGGACGCCGTCTGCAGGACGATGTCCTGGATATCGCTCTGCGTGCGCTGGGCGGCATCCTCGTCGATGCCAACAAATACGGCACTCCGCTGGGCGACGGCGTGAACGTCTCGAGTGCGCCGATCCTGTCGACGTTCCCGTTTCTCGGCCCCGCCTATTCCGGTCGGGACAGCGTTCACATGGGACCTGGTCAGGCCGGTTGTACCAACTCGCCTGGCAATGTCTGCCCAGTGAAGTAAATCAACCGGGGCAGGCTCGACCACGGCCTGCCCCTTCCCAAAGAAATCTTCCTAAGGAGACTGTATGAAAACCATCCTTGCTGCTCTGTTCGCGGCCGCCCTTGCGGTAGCCGGTACACCCGCCGAAATCGCCATGCAAAAGGCGCAGGCGGATATTGCCAAACATCCGGATCATGCTCCGTACTACAACGCGCTGGCGATGGCCTACGCACGCCGCGCTCGGGAAACGTCCGATGTCCAATATTATGCGAAGGCGGAAGAGACGCTGAAGCAGTCCTTCGCGCTCGCGCCGGATAATTACGAAGCTCTCAAGACGCAGGCGTGGCTCCAGTTGGGCCGCCACGAGTTCGCAAAGGCGCTGGAGACCGCGACTAAACTCAACCGCCAAACGCCTGATGACGTGGTCGTCTACGGCTACCTGGCGGATGCGAACGCCGAGCTCGGCAACTATAAGGACGCGGTAAAAGCGGCACAGTGGATGCTCGATCTGCGGGCTGGAAACATTCCAGGACTGACGCGCGCCGGGTACCTGCGCGAGTTGCATGGAAATCTCCCGGGAGCGCTCGAAGTGATGCAGATGGCCTACGACTCGACGCCATTTTCCGAAACCGAAGATCGGGCCTGGCTGCTGACGCAAATGGCGCATCTCAATTTTGTGATCGGCGATCTTTCCAAAGCGGAGATGTACGCCAATGGAGCGCTGTCCGTGTTCCCCGACTATCACTACGCTCTGGGAGCTTTGGCACAAGTACGAATCGAGCAGAAGCGTTTCAATGACGCGGTGACCCTGCTCGAAAAGCGCTACCACGCCGCCTCGCATGCCGAAAACCTGTACGCACTGGCAGAAGCGATGGAACTGGCCGGTCAGCAGGAGCAGGCTTCGAAGGCGTTTGCGGAATTCGAGCGCCAGTCCCTGGCCGAGAGTAACATCGAGGACAATTCCAACCATGAGCTGATTGCCTACTACATCGATCACGCGCATCGGCCCGCTAAGGCACTCGAAATCGCCGAACGCGAAGTTCAGCGCCGCAAGGACGTCTACACTCTGGATTGCTACGCATGGGCATTGGCGGCGAACGGCGATTATGAAGCGGCGAATACGCAGATCCAGAAGGCTCTTCATGTCGGCGTCAAGGATCCCAAGATCGTGTTGCACGCGGGAGTGATCGCCCGCCACCTTAATCCACCAGTCAATCAGCCCGAAAAAGCGTCTGCCGAGAAATTCTGATGCGCCTATTCGTTTCCGTCTTGCTTCTTGTTTTAAGCGCGAAGGCCGCCGTGATCACCGGCACTGTGCGCGACCCCGACGGATACCCCGTCGCGGGCGCCACAGTCCGGATCGACGGCGGAATCGAATGCAGGACGGGAGACGATGGCGCGTATCGCTTGGATCTCGATGGAATCGGAGAACGCAAAGTAACGGCCGAGTTCGATGGCTTCCTCGCCGTGCAGAAAGCGATCGACATCGCGGGAGATGTGAACCTCGATCTGACCTTCATGCGGCTGGCCGCACTCACGCAGTCGGTTAGCGTGACCGCCGCCAGCAGTCCCGATCCGTTAAATCCAGATCCAGCCCGGCGCGTTTTCGTTCGAGAGGAAATGCTCGACGCGAATCCAGGCCGTCCCGGAGCGCCGGTGTCGATCCCGGGACTGCCCGTTGAAAGCGCCTCAGGCGGAATCAAAGCGCCGCAGTATTTCGCTCCTGGCGTCCCCGGCGATCACGGCGAGCCCATATCGCAGTATTTTCAGGTCGGATCTTATCTGCTTCCCAACAATCTAAGCGCGAATGCGCATGGAAACGGGTACGCCGATCCCAACGTGATCATCCCCGCCGCGATCGAAAGCGTTCAGACGGACGGGGGAGCCTTCAATGTTCTGGAAGGAAATCATTCGGTGGATTTGTCGGTGAAATACGGATTGCGGTCCCGTCTGGAACCCTTCGTCGCGGTGGCGGGCGACGGGCATGACGTCGACGTCGCCGTGGGATGGAGTCCGGCGGGCCCTGCGACTCGCGCATGGATCGCCATAGAAGCCGCTTACGGAGATGGATTTCTTCGAACTCCCGAGCGCCGCCAGCAATACAAGGTAAATGGGTTCCGTGTATTCGATCTCGGATCCCATCAGTTGACGTTGTTGGGCATCGGCTACTACGGTAGCTCGCGAATCCCGGGATTGGTTCCCATTGGCGTCACTGGTCTCGACGATACCATCGACCCGCGCCAGCAGGATCAGACTCACATGGGCGTCATCGCGGCGAACGACGTTTGGCATTTGAGCAGTGGCAGTGAACTACATTTTTCCGGCTTCTTTCGAACGTACAATTTAGTGCTGCTCTCGGATTTCGGCGACGGACTGATTCGCCAGAGCGAATTTCGAACCGGAGCCGGTGGACAAGCAAACTACGTGAAAAGACTGAGCGAAGGGCTGACGATCATCGCCGGTTTCGACTACGTCCGCGAAGCGCCGCGGCGGCTCGACCTGGATCATTACACCTCCACCAACCCCAGTATCTACGGGCCTTTCGAGAAAGTCACAGCCAACAACGTCACGATCGATAACCTGAGTGCCTACATTTCCGCCAGCGGCAGAATCGTGTCATGGCTGCGGTATAACCTCGGCTGGCGGCGCGATCAGATCGGCTTCGACAACACCGATCTGCTGACGCCTTCGAACTCCTTCCATCGATGGGCTGGCGTCAATTCCCCGAAATCGACCGTAAACCTCGTCGCTCCCGATTCTCTCCCGCTTCCATCGGTTTCATTCAGCTTCGGCGAAACTTTTTTCACCAACGACCCTCGCACCGGGACCACAACGCAAACCGGAACGCCGGTCAGCCGCGCTCACTCCTATCAAGTGGTGATGTCGAAAACCATCCTGGGAACGGATCTTCGTGTTACAGCAGGTCATGTCACTCAGGAGCAGTCGCCAGCCAAGATCGATCCGGACACGGGCCTTCAATTCACGCAAGGCCCGAGCCGCAATCAATACATAACCATTTCCGCTCTGAGGCGATTCCGGCTCGGAACGTTGCAAGCTTCGTTATCTAAAGCCGACGCGCGGGATCTTTCGACTGGAGCTCCGCTCCCCGAAGCGCCGCGGTTCATCTTCGATGTTCTCGGCACGGTTGACCGGCTTCCCTGGCGCCTGAAAGCTCGCGGAGAGTTCGAAGAGGTCGGCCGGAAGCCGCTCGGCGACGGCTTCGTTGGCGTCCCTGTCAAAGAATTCCGCGGTGCGCTGGTGCGCCCGTTTCTGAACGGGCGTCTCGATGCTGGAATCCATTTCCTACTCGCCAGAGGCTACACCGGTCAGACGACTGAAGTTCTAGCATTGCCAGGCGAAGGGAACGCTTCCGAGCGGATCGTTGGCGTCCGCCTAGCCTCCTACGCCGGCGCGTCGTTGACATTCCGCTTTTGATGCGATCTCCACAAGCCTGCGCATCGGATTGAAATGTAAATAGTTAATAGATACATCGAGGCCAATGATACATGGCGCAAGAAAGGTGAACCCTTTGCAACGCGTGATACATCTGACTGTTTAAGTCTGTTCTGGTCACAGGAACGGATGTAGCTGTGCCACATGAAGCCTCTCCTCGCTACCGCGATCATCGTCGCTTGCAGCAGCCTCACGTCGGCTCAGACGGACGACACTAAACGCATCCTTGGCGTAATCCCAAACTTCCGCACCTCGTCGCTCCCAGTACCGTACGTGCCGTTGTCGCCGAAGGAAAAATTCAAAATTGCTACTAAGGACAGCTTTGATCGCGGCACGGTGGTGTTGGGCGCGCTTTTCGGAGCGCAAGGTCAGCTGACCAATTCAAATCGTTCCTTCGGACAAGGGGCTGCCGGCTATGGCCGCTACTTTGCGACGTCATATGCGGATTACGTGATCGGGGATTACATGACGGAAGCGATTTATCCGACGCTGCTGCATCAGGACCCTCGCTACTTCCGGCGTGGCACCGGCGGCAAGTGGTCGCGGCTCGGTTATGCAATGGGGCAGATCTTTTGGACGCATAACGATTCAGGGCGAACCGGGTTCAACTATTCCGAGATCGCCGGAAACGCGACCGCAGTAGCGATCTCGACTGCATATTATGAGGACAACCGAACCACGGGTGACGCGGTATCGAAACTCGGGGTTCAGATCGGAGTCGATATGTCGTCGAACATTTTGAAAGAGTTTTGGCCGGACATACGCAGGAAGCTGTCGCGAAAACATCGTGACGACGCCTCGCATTAGTTGAGCACTCATTCTGAACCGAAAGTGGCAGGTCGGGACTTGCCCCACATTTCGCAAATAGTGGGGCAGGTCCCCGGCCTGCCAAGAGCAGTTTTTTTCAGCACGCAAGGAGACTGCTTACTACTTGTACTCGAGCGCGACTCTACACGTTTTCGTCGGGCATGTAAGGACGCAGAACTGATCCGCGCCCGCGCAGCACGGGCAAGGTTTTTGGTCAGTGAATGTGAGCTGCGCAGGAGTGAACTGGCCGCTGGAAGTCAATGTGCACGTGTAGTCCGTTCCGCCTCCGCCCCATGCAGAAGGACAAACGGCCTTCACGCCATCTGAAAGCACGAAAGGATCCAACACGATCGTTGCGCCATTCGCCGCGCCGGCTCCGACCAGCGTCCACTTCCTTCCGCTAAGGTCGATTCGTACTGAATAGTTGCTCGGAAGGTAGTCCGCGACCGTAATCCCTTTCACGTGGTGGATAAGCTTCGCAACCTCCAGTTCGGTCGGGGAGTTAACGTCAATGTCACCGGAAATGTCATAGTGGAATTTGACCGAGCCGTCGCCCACCATGATCGGCGGATCGTTACTGGCCTTAACCTTAAAAAACGCGATTAAGGCCAGGCTGGCCGCCAGCAAGACTCCGGCCACGGTCGCGGCCTTCTGAAGCTTCGACATCCTTCGCCACCAGTTCATTTTTTTGGTCCTCTTTCGGTTTGAGCTAGACGCGAGACAGCCCGCACCAAACCTTCCAGGTCCGGTCTCGCGACGTAAAGTTGAAAAGCAGTTGCGCCCCATTGGCGGGCGATCTCATCGAGTTGTTGCTGTGCGGCCATGGCGTAGGGCCGGGCGTGAGTGGGATCGGCGCGCGCCGCGAGCGCCAGAACCTGCCAGTGCGAAAGTGGCAGCTTCTCCACCATTGGTTCGATCTTGTGAATCAGCGTCAACGCGCCGGCCGCGTCTCCGTTTTCCAGGCGCGCCTCCGCCACTGCCAGTTGAGCCTCCCGAATCGCCGATATGTTGCCGGACTTCTCCATCGCCAATGTCGCTTCCAAAGTGCGACGCCCGTCCTTCCGTCCTTCGCCGATCTGTGCCAATCCCAGGACGCGCGTCAACTCCAGCGTCTCCTCCGGATCGGGGGACTCTGACAGCGTGCGCGCGCTCAGCGTCGCCGCCTGGCTGAACTTCCGCTGGCTCAGGAGCATCTCCGCGCGCGACCCCGCGATCTGCAGACGCAGCGTTGGGAATTTAGCCGAGTTTTTCTCCGCCTGGTCGAACATCCCGCCTGCTTCGTCGTACCGGCCCAGCATCCAAAGCGTGCCCGCACATTCCAGCGCAGCGTACCCGATCTGCTGCGGGGTGGTCGCGAGCTGAAAACTCTGCTGGTAATGGACCAGGGCGTCCGGCAGGCGTTCCAGCTTTTCTAGCACGCTCCCCATGGACGCATGCGCGAGCGCCACCTGGCGCGAATCCTGTAGTTTTTCCGCCATCTCCAGAGTGCGCTGAAACGAGTCGAGGGCAGCCGGGTCGCCACGCTTGCGCTGCCAGCGGCCCAGCAGTGTGAGGCATTGCAGAGATTCGCGGGCGTAACGCTGCGGCTCGAAGAACGCTAAAGCCTCCCGGGCCTCGACCGCTGCCTCATCCGAACGCCCCAGTTCATCGTGAAGGCCAGCGAGCGCTAGTAACGAGACCGACGTGAGCCAACTGGATTGAGTCTGTCGGGCCAAGGCCAGCGCCTCCCGGCAGTACTTTTCCGCGCTCGCATAGTCCCGCTTGATCCGGTACGCGCTGCTGAGGATCAGAATCCCGCGGATGGCCAGGCTTTCAATGTGGTTCGATCGCGCAGTTTCCACTGCCTCCTGCGCATACTTTTCGGCGAGCGCGCTGTCGCCGGTAAAAGTCGCGTTGCTTCCTAACTGGAGCCGGGCGCGGATTTGCTGGTGAATATTGCCGGTGACTTGCGCGGTTTCGAGCATTTTGCGCGCGTACTCGGCATTCTCGTCCAGCCGCTCGCGACGGTTCGCGTCCACGCTGCGTTGATACGATACCTGGGTCAAGCCTTCCAGGTTGCTCATCACCTGATACAGTTCCTCGGCGCGGCGAAATTCCTCTTGCGCCAGGGCCGACTGGAGCGCCTGGCTATGAAGCGCCGCCAGATGCAGCCATGCCGCCGCGTTTCGCGGATCAGCCTTGGTCGCGAGCGCGTAACTTTCCTGCGCCTTCACCCGTTGTTCGGCTTTTTCGTAGGTCCGGCCGAGATCCACATACAGGTCGGCTTTTTCCGTTCCGGCGATTTTGAGCATCTGCTGATACTTTGCCGCGGCGTCTGGGAACTCCCGCGTGATCGAGAGGTCGATGGCATCGATCTGCAGACGATCGAACGTCGACAGTCCCGCTGTGCCTGCGCGGCGCGCAATCAGCATCTCCACGCCAGCATTCTCAGGCAGCTCCAGTTCCACCCACGCCTCCGCCAGCCGCGCATGCGCCAGGCTATAGTTCGGCGCCATCCTGACCGCCTGCGCCAGGACCTTCGTCGCCGCGAAATACGCCGACGCATGCAGGTCGTCCGTGCCGGCGTGGTATAACTGCAGGGCCTCGGCGGGCGGCTGTGCCCGCCAACGCTGCCATGCTTGCCAGCCGATCCACGCGACGACCAGGAACCCAATCAAGGCTGCGCTGAATACGATCGCCCGCTGGATGGGGATGCGTACGGCAGGCATCGTTCCGTGAATCGCTGCCACGAAGTCGCCCGCGCGCGAGAATCGATGTTCCGGGCGCCGGTCGAGCGCGCGTTGAATCGCGTGCTGCCACTTCGAGTCGATGTTCGGCAACTCGATCGGTTCTCCGCTCGGAAGTGCGCCCATTACCATCCGGTAGACGGTGACGCCCAGCGCGTAAACATCCGCGCTCCGGTCCGCGACCCCTCCCCTGAGCAATTCCGGAGCAATGTAACCGGGCGTCCCCCGCACGTGCCCCGAGATGGTTTGCGTGACTGCGGAAGTATCCGGCGGCGCATTACTGCGCGCCAGGCCGAAATCCGTCACCACCACCCGATCCCCTGACGGTCCCGGCACCAGCATGATGTTGCCCGGCTTGAAGTCGCGATGAATGATTCCGGCGTCGTGCGCCGCATCCAGCCCGGCGGCCGCCTGTTCCACCAACGGCAGCGCCTGTTCGGTGCTCATCGCGCCCTCCCGGTGAAGCCGCGCCGCCAGCGTCTCGCCCTTCAGCATTTCCATGGTCAGGAAATAAACTGCGCCCGGCGAGGAATCGTTGGCGGGATGACGCGCCAGGTCGAATACCTTGCAGACGTTCGGATGCGAGATTTTGCGCGAAAGCTGGATTTCCTGTTTGAAGCGCGCGATGCTGCGAGTGTCGCTTGCAATCTCCGGCCGCAGAGTCTTCAGTGCGACGTGCTCGCGAAGCTCGAGGTCTTCGGCTTCATAGACCTCTCCCATACCGCCGCGGCCCAGGAACCGCACGATGCGATATCGACCCGCAAGGATCTGCCCCGCCGCGAAGACCGCGGGACTGCGAGAGTCCTCCGGACCCGGGTGATCGGGATCCATGGCAATGTGTGCGGAAATTATAACTCAATGCGGTCATGATAGTCGCAGAGTCCGGATACCGCAGACGGGCGGCTAGCGCCTTTGACGATCTGGCGCACATCACTGATGGCGGTCGCGTTTGACGCAATCGTCGCGCTGCCTGCGCCTCGGTTGCACTGACCGGACAGATCCTGCTTGAACACCAACTTCAGCGCGAACCGCACAAGCCGGAGCCTCCGTCACCGAGAGGATTCCCGTTGGCTACGTCTGTCGTGCTGGCGATAGAACGTCTGCGGGCCGAGTAGTAACTGTCTGACTCAGCCCTGCAGCTCGCGCTTTTCGACCCAACCCTCCGAGGAGAATTGCTTCAGCCGGCCTCCGAAGCGGCTGCGGCAGCTCTTTCACTTAGACCTGCGGGATTTCCTGGCAAAGTTGAATGACTTGATTCAACTGGTGTGGTGAATCAAGAGTTCGCCGCAAAATTCGGCAAGAGCAATGTTCACGCAAAGACGCAGAGTAACGCAAAGAAAACTCTTGGCGCCTTTGCGTGAATCCGAGAGACGGTGATTCATGCTGCGAATTTGTGACGCAGGACACTAGCTGACTGGCATCTTTCTCAAGGTTACGAGCATCTCAAAGCTGAATCGGATTTGCCAGCAAAGGGACTGGGTCCTGCGTGACAATTAGGTGAAACGCCGGCTTGAGCGGCGACACTCTCTTAGTGAAAGCCTACGAGCGGGTTGGTCTACAATGAACTGAGAACTTGACGAGCGCATTCCCGCGCAAACGAAATACAGAACAGTCAAGGTTACCGTACTGCCCTTATGATGTTTTTCTTAAGCTCGCGACGAAGTGCAATTGTACCCACGGAGTCCAATGGACGGGTGTATACCAGTCCACTTTATTCACCGCGAACCGAGAAAGGACGGGGCACTTGAAAGCACGCGTTGAAGAGCTGTTCCATAGCGTGGCGGATCTCTCCGCGGAAGCCCGCGCCAGGTATTTCACCGAACACAATGTCGACGACGGGACGCTAAAGGAGGTAGAAGCGCTCCTCGTCTTCGACTCGCCTACCAACACCTCGCTCGAAAAGGACATTAGCCAAGTTGCGGAGGGGGCGCTGGCCAGGCTCGAACCGAAGGACACGCGCTGCGGACCTTATCGGCTGGGCGAATTGCTGGGACGCGGCGGCATGGGAACCGTTCATCTGGCTGAGCGCGTGGACGGCGAAGTCGCGCAGCGCGTAGCCGTGAAGTTGCTGCGTCCTGGAGCCGACGATCCGATGCTGCGCCAGCGCTTTCTGGCAGAGCGTCAGATTCTGGCAACTCTGTCGCATCCCAACATTGCCCGCCTCCTGGACGCCGGTCATAGCGAGGATGGGCAGCCGTATCTGGTGATGGAATACGTCGAAGGACAACCCATCGACGTGTGGACCACCGGACTCGGCATACGGCACAAGATCACCTTGTTCCTCAAGGTATGCGCCGCCGTCGGTTACCTGCACCGGAACCTGGTAGTGCATCGCGATCTGAAGCCGCCAAACATTCTGGTCACCTGTGAAGACGAGCCGAAGCTGCTGGACTTCGGCATCGCCAAGATGCTCGATTTGAGCACCGCTTCGACCATGACGGGGATGCACATGCTCACGCCGGATTACGCCAGCCCGGAGCAGGTGAACGGCGGTCCAGTGACCACGGCGACCGACATTTACTCGTTGGGCGCGGTCCTTTATAAGTTGTTGACCGGCACATGTCCGCACCAGTTTGAAAGCAATTCCGCCGGAGCGATCGCATCCACGATCAACACCGGAAGGATCACGCCTCCCGGCAACCTGGTGCCGGAGTTAAAGGGCGATCTGGAGACCATTCTGATGAAGGCGCTGCGCAAGGAGCCGCAAGAGCGCTACGCCACCATCGAACAGTTCTCCGACGATCTGCAGAACTACCTCGAATCACGCCCGATTCGGGTACGCAAGGGCGACGCCTGGTATCAGACCAGAAAATTTCTGAGAAGGTATTGGGTATCCGCGGCGGCCGCCGCACTCGTGATCGCGAGCCTTTCAACCGGTCTGTATGTTGCCAATCGGCAGCGCTTGATCGCCGAACGGCGATTCGGGCAGCTGCGGCATCTGTCCCGCCGAGTTCTCGATCTGGACGCGGCGATCCACGCTCTGCCCGGTTCCACCGAAGCCCGGCACCGCCTGGTCGCGGCCTCACTCGAATATCTGGAGGGTCTCTCCCGTGAGGCCAAGGGCAATCTGGATCTGGCGCAGGAAACCGCCGACGGCTATTGGCGTATGGCACGCATCCAGGGCGTCAACGCGGAGTACAACCTGGGCGATCACGCAAAGGCAGAGGAAAGCCTGAAGAAAGCGGATCAGTTAATCGAGACCGTGCTCGCGTCGCGTCCGGGAGGCCGCAATGCGTTGATCCGCTCGGCAGTCATCGCTCAGGACCGCATGATTCTGGCCGACACCGATGGGCGCCGCGCAGACGCCCTGGCACATGCGAGCAAGTCTGTCGAGCGTCTCGAATCCTTCCTGAGCCGGCACGATTCGGGAAACCCCGTGCGCTTCGAAGGCTTCGTGCGCGAGGGCGATGCCCGACTGGCAGAGCGCGCCGCCGCCGCCGGTCTCTACACAAATATCGCCCTTGGCTACGTCAACATGCATCGGTATTCTGAAGGCGCCCGCTATGCCCGGCGCGCAGATGAAAATTCGCGAGATGTCCCTTTGACGACGGACCTGCGCGCCCAGGCTCTGAGCATTTTGGCGAACGCCCAGCGCTATCAGGGCGATTTGGAAGGGGCGCTCAGCGCCATCCGTCAGGCGCGGCGCGTCTCCGAGAACGCAACCTATGGGAGCGAAACCGCCCGCTTTTTCAATCTGTATGGACTGATCTTTCGGGAAGGCCTCATTCTGGGAGAAGCGGATGCCGTGAACCTCGACCGTCCGGCCGAAGCGATCGAGTTGTTCCAAAAAGCTCTTGATATGACCGACGAAGCGGCGCGCAAAGATGCGCACGATTCGGCCAGCCGGGGCCGCGTGGGAAGCTCCGCCCGGGAACTGGGCAAAGTTTTGCGGAACCGCGATCCACGACGAGCACTGAAGGCTCTCGACCTGGGGATCCAGCGGCTGGAAGAGGCGGGAAAGGGCCCGAACACCCGCCGCGACCTGGCCGCGCTCCTGGGGCACTCTTCCTATCCGCTGCGCACGCTTGGCCGTCCTGCGGAAGCCAAAGGCCGGATCGATGCTGCGCTCGGAATCCTTAAAGACACCAAAGACTACCCGTCCGAACGGGTCGTGCTTGGAAGTCAGGCGTACTGGGTTGTCCGCGCGCTCGGAGATCACGAAGCCGAGACGGGCAACTCCCGCCACGCACTCGAGATTTACGAGAACCTGTTGGACCAAGTAATGGCAACCCATCCGGATGCGCTCACCGACCTGCGGGACGCGCCAAAACTATCCCGCATCTACGAAGCGCTCGCTGTTTTATATAGCCGCACCGGCGGTGCCGCCAAAGCCGCAGCGATGCATTCCCGGAGGGTCGATCTGTGGCGTCACTGGCAAATCGAGCTCCCCAACAACCCCTTTGTTCAGCGTCAGTTGGAGGCGGCAAACGAGCCGATCGAGGAGCGTTTGATTTCGATGCGCTGAGAATCGCATATTCGGCACTAAAAGCTCCCGGCGATTACGCAGGTATGGATGTAGGTCTGTATTTTTTCGGATGTGAGAGGTAAGACCATGCAGATTACGAGACTGCTGCAACGCCTTGAAGCTGGCGATCGGGATGTGATCCACATCGTGATCCCGCTGGTCTACGAAGAACTCAAGAAGCTGGCGAGGGCGCACTTGCGACGCGAAATAAGGGCCATCCCGCTAGAGACGACGGCTCTCGTACATGAAGCCTTTCTGAAGTTGGCCGGAGGCCGGCACCCCTCCTATGAGAATCGAGCGCACTTTTTTGGGATCGCTTCCCGGCTGATGCGGCAAATTCTTGTTGATACGGCCCGAGCCAGAGCCGCGGAGAAGCGCGATGCAGCGCGGGAAGTGGCACTGGCGGACGTACGCGATTTGGGACCTCGGCCAGACCGGCGCCTGTTGGCGATGGACGACGCGCTGCGGCTCCTCGAAAAAGCGGACCCCCAGAAGGCGCAGCTGATTGAAATGCGTTATTTCGGCGGCATGACTGCGCACGAGTCCTCCATCGCACTGTCCAAACCCGTGCACGTGGTGCGCCGGGAACTCCGCCTGGCCCAAGCCTGGCTGCGCAAGGAGATGGATGGTGAGAATTTGCCCGTGGCGGCACTGGCACATGCCGGTTGATGCCCGTCGATCGCTTCGGCATTGAAGGAGCAGTTCAAGCTGAGTTTTGCGCACACCAGGTGGAGTCGGCCGTTAGCGAGCATCGGGCGTTCGTCAGCGCAACATTATTTCGCGTTACAATTCCACCGAAGCTTTTGTCGTGCTGCTTTTGACGCGTGTTGATACCTGGAGGAAGGGATGGCAACTCTGGATAATGTCAAAGAGCTGATCGCTCTCGCGCAGCAAGGGAAGTTCGTCGAGGCCATTGAGCGATTCTACGCCGAAGGTGCCAGCATGCAGGAGAATCTCGATCCGCCTCGCGTGGGTCTGACAGCTCTCCTGGAAAATGAACGAAACGTACTCGCAGCCGTGCCGGACATTCACGTCGAAAGAGTCGAGTCGTTTCTCGTGAATGGAGATCGGGCAGCCATCAACTGGGTATTCGCGTACACCGATCGCAAAGGCAGGAAAATCCAGCTGGACGAAGTGGCCTATCAGGAATGGCGCGGCGACCGCATCGTTCGCGAGCGTTTTTATTACGATCCAGCCCAGAGACTGCGAAGCGCGGATTAGACGGTATGAGCAGGAGGAAAATGGCCAAAACGAAACGTTTGACGGCGCGCCCACCTCTCAATGTAAGGGCGTCGTAGTACCGCCTTAGGGTGTGCTGTGGATCGCTGTAGAATACGTTCTGGGCCATACTCTATGTGGTCCAAACGGAGGAAACGACCGTGAAAACATCGCACAGAGACTCGTGTCTTCTGCCGGCCGCGATCTTGCTGGCGGCTCTAGGGATTCCCGCCGCGGCCCAAGTTACCTGCACCACCGGCGCCACCACGCTTCTTGCTCGCGCCGAAGGAAACACCGAGCCTGTAGGAGACCTGCTGCTGGTTTGTACCGGCGGAATTCCAACTTTGCCCGGCAACCTGGTGCCGCAAGTCAACTTCACCCTGTTCCTGAACACGAATCTCAGCAGTCATGTCACCCAAAGCGCCGCCGCGGGCGACTTCAGCGAAGCACTGGTGCTGGTGGACGAGCCCAATTCGCTGGTGAACCCGCCGCAACGTCCTCTGCTCAATTGCGGCAACGCCGGCGCACCCGATAACGGGGTGTCCGGTCCCGGTGTCTGCTCCATCGTCAGCAACGGCAATCCGCTCCAGACCTATGACGGAACGGGCAACACTTTTGGGACAGTCCCGTGCGACGGACTGGGTACCGATCCGCTTCCTAACTCCTATGCCTGCGGCCGCCCCAATGCGTTTCAGGGACGGATGTCGGGCTCAGCGTCGAATGTGGTCCAGTTTCTGGGAGTGCCGTTCGATCCTCCCGGCTTAGGCACGCGCAGCTTCCGCTTCACCAATCTGCGCGCGAATGCCGCGGCTTTCGGTGGCGGCGGTCCGACTCCGATCATGGTCGACATCGCGGTGACCGGCTCGACGTTCATTGCGATCAGCAGCCCGGTGCAGACCGTCGGTACTGCCCTGAACGGACTTACGGCTTCGATCGGATCGCCAGGAGTGGTTCACGTGGAGGAGAATTTCGCCACCGCCTGGAAGGACCGGAATGTCGCCTTCACGCTTTCCAATGCCACCTTCGGGGGCGGAGTTTACACCTTCAACGGAGGAACTAATTACCCGCCACAAGCCGCCCAGAATGTTCCCGGCACCATCTACAACACCGAGGACATGTATCAATGGCAGAACAATCTGCTGAATGCGCCTCCCCTTCCGAATCCCCCGTTGGGTTTCAGCGGCGGACCAGTTGCGAATCTGGGGAATCCGTTGGCCTCGCTAGGTTTCGGTGGAGTCAACACGAACATCGATAGCTCCGGCGTCGCCAGCGCGGGCACGCGCATCGCGCTGACCTTCACGCATACGCCCGCCCACACAACCGTGACCGTTCCGTCGATAGTCTTTCTGCATCGCTCCAGCAGCCCCCCGGGCAACTCGGGCGTGATGGTCCTGACCAGCACTGATGCCGCGGGCGCCGGTCCTTTTACGGCCGGAGCCAGCACCACCATTCCCGACGGCGGCACGGCGGTGTATGAGGTCCTCTATGCCGATCCATTCGCCATCGAGTTCGCCGACATTCCGTGCACCGTAAATCATCCCGGCAACGGGACCAAGGTGGCGGTGAGTTTCGCTCCGTTCTACAGCGTTCCCGACGCCGCCTTCGCAACGCCCACCACCGCGCACCCAGCGCCAACCGCGGTTCCTCGATTTATTCCAGCGGCCGGCACGATGGCCCTGCATTAGAGGGACGGCGGCGCTCCGGTTATCGCGCCTTCGCGGCCGGTCCGGAACGTTCCCCGGCGCGGAAGACGTTCAACAGGTTGGGCAGCGCGTAGTTGCCCTCGTGGCAGGCATATTCGTAAATCGGCCCGGACGATCGCGCCATGGTCAGTTCGCCTTTCCATGGACGATTAAATGCCGTTGCATCGTCAACCTCGAATCGATACAGAATCGTATTTGCGTCGAGCAGGCTGAAGCGTTCCACAACGTGCAGATTTCTGTCCGATCCAAACATGCCGCCGGCATCCCCGTAAAAACCGCCGGCATCGTTGAAGTTCGCAGTATCCACCACCAGTGTGCTGCCTTCCCAATGCCCGATAGAATCGCCCAGCCAGAGCCTTACATCGGACGGCAGGTGAGTCCGCCCGTCCAAACGAACGATTCTCGTGTCGTGAATCATCTCCACGTGAATCATCAGTTGCTGGCCCGTCTGGATGATCTGATAATTGCTGTTGTAGGAATACGGAATCATCGGTGGCACGGCGGTTGGAAATACCAGGCATTGGTCCTGAAGACCGAGATCCGTGGCGCCCCGCGGATGCCGAAGCAACTCCTGACGACGGCGCTTCTCGCTAGCGGCGGCGGGCGTCAGGGCGGGAATCCGGCCGTCGGGGGGATCCGTAATGATCGACGTCCGAAGAGTCTTGACCACCTTGGCGCCGAACTCCCGGAACGCCGCGTTGTAGGTGCCGACATTCGCTGACGCTGCTGTAGGCGCTGACTCCTCGTTTCGAGCGGCGGATTGACGTTCCCACTCCGCGGCCTCTTCGCGTGTGAAGAATTCCTTGCCCTTGAGCCGCGAGGGACGCTCCAGGGGAGTGGCCGTTCCTGAGTTCCAGATCCCTTCGAAATCGGGTCGCCTTTCAACCTGCGCAGCCCCCGGGCGAATCAAAGCAATCGCTACAAGGGCCAACACTAGTCTTCGGTATCTCATGACGTCCTTCCATTCTTGCATCTCCGGTCCACGGAGCCCTCATCGAACGACGGTGCGGAGTAGCGCGCTAAGCCCGTTCCACAAAATCTGGACTCCGATGCACACAAGAATGAAGGAGGACAGCCGGATGATGACATTCATCGCCGAGGCGCCCAGCGTGCGGCCCAGACGCTCCGCGAAGCGGTAACTCACATAAATGGACGCCGCAATCAAGAGCGAGCCCAGAAGCATTCCTACGATCAGCGTCCATCGCCACTCCGAGCCTTCGGTGCGGTTGGCGCCCACGGCAATGGCCACCGAGATCGAGCCGGGCCCGACCGTCAGCGGCAAGGTCAGAGGATAGAACGCCTGCTGTGAATAATCCGCTTCATTACATTCGCGTGGGCCGGACTTGTCGTCGCGAGGGCCGTCATTCGGTTGACGCAAGAGCGCCCAGCCGGTTGAAATCACAACGAGCCCGCCGCCGACCTGCACCACCGGCAGCGAGATTCCGAAAAAAGTGAGGATATGAGTGCCGACGAAGATCGACGTCAGGATCAGTGCCAGGCCGTTGAGAGCGATCATCCTCGCCAGTTTCTCTCGTCCCTGGCCCGACAACCCCCGCGTGAGCGACAGAAAGATCGGTGTATTACCGATCGGATTGACGATCGGGAACAGGGCTCCGACGACCAGCAAGGTGTTCTTGGCAAGGTCGTTCAATGCTCCGGCCATGATCGTCCACTGTACATCAGTCGCGAATGGGATCAGAGTTTCCAGTTCAGAGCGCACGGCGAAGCGTTGTGCGCGATTATATGAGTAAATTGAAATCGTGCAGCGTGCCGCCGGAGCACCTCCATTTTCGAAACACTTTGACGGGAAGCGTTTCTTCAATCCTGGCGCCCCTCAAGTCCGCGGCTTTCTCGACGTCCTGCGGTGGAAACTCACCAGCCGGCCGGAGCCATCCGTCCCCTTCGTTGCGGACGTCGAGCCATCCAGACCGCCGTCATGCATCGACGGCGATGAGCTGCGCGTGACGTTCATCAACCATTCCACGGTGCTGCTGCAGCAACGCAACTGCCACATTCTGACGGATCCGATCTGGTCGGAGCGGGCAAGCCCCTTCACTTCGATCGGCCCGCGCCGCCGCCGGGCCCCGGGCGTGCGGTGGGAGGATCTTCCCCGTATCGATACCGTGCTCCTCAGTCACAATCACTACGATCACCTCGATCTTGCCAGCCTGCGTCGGCTGGCGGAGCGTGGACAGTCCCAATTCATCGTTCCGGCCGGCGTCGCCCGTTTGCTGCGATCCCAAAACATCGGCCCCGTCCACGAACTTGATTGGGGCGAATCGCTGCAACTCGAGCCAATCACGATTCACAACGTGCCGGCTTTGCATTTTTCGGCGCGAGGGATCTTCGATCGGAATCGGACGCTGTGGTGCGGCTACGTGATCGAAACGGCGAACCGTATTGTCTATTTCGCGGGAGACACCGGTTTCGGCAATCATTTCGCCTCCATCCGCGAGCGATTTGGAGCGCCGAATGTCGCTCTGTTGCCGATCGGAGCATATGAGCCGCGCTGGTTCATGGCGCCGATCCATATGGCGCCCGATGAAGCGGTCAGAGCACATCAGATCCTGGGAGCCACGACCAGCATCGCGATTCATCACGGCACGTTCCAACTGGCGGATGAGAGTATCGACACGCCGAAGAAGCTGCTCGCCGAGTGCGCCGCCGGCGATTCGTTTCTGGTGCTGCATAATGGTCAATCTGTGACGCTTCCATGATGACTATCGACAAGCATACCCTGGCGTTGATCAGCATCGTCGGCAGTTTTCTCGACGTGCTGGGAGCTTTGTATCTGGCCTACGATCTGTTGGGCGGCGAACACGGCCCTCTGCGGACACTGACACGCGCGGTCACTTACGGGGCCCTCTTCGGAATCGGTTACGGCATCGCCCTGGGGCCCGTGTTCGGACTGGCGAGCGGTGTGGCGCATGGCATCACTCTCGCTTGGGAGTTTTCGCGTGCCGCCAGACATCAACCCACGTCGGGACTCTGGCTGGACACGGCCATGAGCGCGATTCGTGGAGCCGGTTTCGGTCTGGGCGCAACCTACTTATTCGGCGCTCGATTCGGCATCGCATTCGCCGTGTTGAGTACGGCCGGGCAGGCGATCTTCTATCGGTTCGGCGTCCGGCCGACCGTCGACTACAATCCCGCTACCCGTTTGCGATTTAGCCGGTTTCAATTGTTCGCCGTCGTGAATCGCACCGCCGGCTATATGCTTGCTGGCTATGTCAGCAGCCTGGTGGCGCAGAACAGCGAGCATGCCATCGCCGTCGGGCTGAAGGTGGGACTCGCCGTCGGCGTGGTCACCGCGATCGTTGTTCCGTGCATTCCCTTGGTCGAATGGGCAGCGGATCACCTGCCCGCGAGACGGATGGGGGTTCTTGGTGTGGGCCTGATTTTGATCGGCTTCACGCTTCAGGCCCTTCAGTATTGGGCGACGTTGCTCAATGTGAACGTTCGGTAACCTCGCTGTGCCTTCATTTCGACCCCGACGCTCCATCTGATTTGCGAGCTCCGCCCAGAATGTCCGGCATGGCGTAGTTTCCCTCGTGACACGCGTACTCAAAGATCGGACCGGCGGTCGCGACAAACGGATACTCCATCGTCCACCTCTTGGTGAACGTGGTCGGATCGTCAATAGTGGCCCTGTATAGTAGCGTGTTCGCGTCAACGCGGGAAAACCGTTCGACGACGTGAAGGTTTTCAGCGGTTCCCCGGAACGCAGTCTGGTCGTTGAAGTTGGTGGTGTCCACAACCAGTGTGTCGCCCTCCCAATGTCCCACCGAATCCCCCAGCCACTTCTGGACGCTCTTGGGCTGATGGGTGGCATTCATGCGGATGACGCGGACGTCGTGCACCATTTCCACCAGAATCATCACGGAGTCCGCCGTTTGCACGATCTGGTAGTTGCTGTTGTACAGCGCCGGAATCATGGGCGGTCCCGAGGTCGATCCGAATCCGACGATGCAGCGCTCCGCCAGCGGCCGGTCCTTCACCGCGTCGTATTTGTTGTAATTCCGCATCGCAGCGGCGAGCCTGGTTCGTGCCGCATCCGTCATCGGCGGAACTTTTCCGTCGGGCGGATCCACGATCAGCGAAGTCCGCTTCACTCCATCGACGCGCGCCAGTTCCGATCCGCGATCGATAAACAGATTGTTGTAACCGCCCACGGCGTTTGCGCCATTGATCGCCTTGAGGATCGGAGCGTCCTCCCGGTCGATGTCGTTCGTTGCCAGATCCTTCTTCTCATACTCACGCGCTTCTGCATCGGTGACCGTTGCTTTCCCGGTGAATGCAGCGGGCCGATCCATCGGCGTTAGCGTCGCGTTGGTCCAGGTCCCCTGCAAATCCGGATGACCATCCGCAGTGCGCGGTACGCTCCAGTTTCGTGGCTTGGACGCTGGTGACGGCTTGGCGGGCGTTTTAGCATCCTGGGCCGCCAGCGTGAGCCCCAGGGCGCCCAGGGAAATGAGGAGTCGAAAAGTCATCGGGATCTCCTTTAGCGTGAATTATAGTCCAATTGTTACGGCAGCGCGAACCGCAGCCAGGCGCATTTCGAGATCCGTTGAACTATAATTCCTGAACAGGAGATTCATCATGGAACGCTTGAATCGTCGAACCTTACTCCGCTCCACGTTGCTGACCGGAGGCGCCGTCGTGGGAGGCTTGCTTCCCAAGAGAGTGGCTGGCGCGACCATCGAATCGAAATACGAAACACCCAGTGTTGAAACCTCGCTGGGCAAGCTTCGCGGCGTAACCAACAATGGCGTGCACGTGTTTCGTGGCGTTCCCTACGCCGATACCTCGGCGGGACAAAACCGCTTTCTTGCTCCGCACAAAGCCCGGCCGTGGACCGGCGTTCGCGACGCATTCTATAACGTCAGCGTCGCCCCGCAGATCACGCCGCCTCCCGGTTCCATCGGAACCGCCTTGCGAGCCAACTACCAGCAGACCGAGGATTGCCTGGCGCTCAACGTTTTCACGCGCGGCTTGAACGACGGCCGCAAGCGCCCGGTGATGATGTGGATTCACGGCGGCGGCTACACGTATGGCTCCGGCATGTCGCTCGGCTACGATGGAACTAATTTAGCCCGGTCCGGCGACGTTGTAGTGGTCAGCATCAATCACCGGCTGACCATTTTCGGTCATCTGTACCTGGGTGGGATCGACAAAAAGTACGCGGACTCAGGCAACGCCGGGATTCTCGATATCGTAGCCGCGCTGGAGTGGGTCCGCGACAATATCGCTCACTTCGGCGGCGATCCCGCGAATGTCACGATTTTCGGCCAGTCGGGCGGTGGCGGCAAGGTCAGTACATTGCTGGCGATGCCCGCAGCCAAGGGGTTGTTCCACAAAGCCATTGTCGAAAGCGGCTCTACGCTCAAGCAGATGACCAGCGACGACGCCGCTAAACAGACCGAGGCCGTGCTAGGAAAACTTAATCTCAAACCGAGTCAGATCGCCGAACTCCACACCATGCCGATGGATCGCATCCTCGCCGCATCCAGCGGCCCTGGGCTACGGTGGGGGCCCGTCGTCGACGGCGGTTCCCTCCCGCGCGATCCCTTCGATCCGGACGCTCCGGCGGTTTCAGCCGATGTGCCTATGCTTATTGGAACAGCAGAAACCGAAGGCAGCTTCTTTTCGCCGTCCGAGTTCCTGTCGATGGACGAAGCCACCATGCGCTCCAGAATGAAGGACCGCCTCGGCGCCGATTCAGACCAGATCATCGCATTGTTCCGCAAGCGCCGCCCCAACGCCACACCTAGCGAATTGTACTTCACCATTTCCGCGTTTCCGACTAGCGCCAATTTGCAGGCCGAGCGAAAATCCGCACTCGGTAAAGCGCCGGCGTACCTATATTTGTTCACCTGGAGGACTCCTGCCGAGGGTGGACGGCGCCTCTCGCCGCACTGCATTGAGATCCCGTTCGCATTCAATAATCAATGGCAGATGCCCGAAATGGTCGGCACCGGTCCCGAGATTCAGCAGATGGCCGACCGTGTAAGCGGCGCCTGGGTGGCATTCGCGCGCACCGGTAATCCAAGCCACGCGCTGATCCCGAAATGGTCGCCATACAATGCCTCCGATCGCGCGACGATGCTGATCAATACCGAGTGGAAGCTGGCCAACGATCCGAACAAGGAAGAACGCCTGGCGATGGCTAAGTTCTCCCGGCTTCCGATGTTCTAAACATCGCTTAAATCAGAACAGCGCGACCGGAGACTGCGGTTTAGACTGATGATATGCTCCGCTGGGGTTTGCTTTTGTTCGCGGCCGCGCTTCCGGCTGCCGATTGGACCCAGTTCCGCGGCCCCAATGGCTCCGGTATTTCGCCTTCGAAGAACCTTCCAGACCGCTTCGACTCGCAACGCAATCTTGTTTGGAAAACACCTCTGCCGGCGGGGCACTCGTCGCCGGTGTTCACCGAAGATCGTATCTTCGTCACCGCGTTCGAAGGCAAGACTCTGCTCACAATTTGTCTCGATCGGGCCACGGGTAAAATCCTGTGGAAACGTCCCGCGCCGCGCGAGCGTGAAGAGTTTTTCCAGCCGACCAACAGCCCTGCATCGCCTTCGCCCGTCACCGATGGATCGAATGTCTACGCTTTCTTCGGCGATTTCGGACTGCTCTCCTATGGACCGGACGGCAATGAACGATGGCGTCTGCCGCTCGGCCCCTTCAACAACGCCAACGGCCATGGCTCCTCGCCGATTCTGGCCGATGGAAAGCTAGTCCTGATTTGCGATCAGGATACCGACTCGTTCCTGCTGGCCGTCGATCCGTCCAATGGACGTGTTCTGTGGAAAACCCTGCGGCCGGAATACACGCGCGGCTATGCGACGCCCGTAGTCTATCGCCCGAAATCGGGACCGGCCGAGCTGATCGTTCCCGGATCTTTTGAAGTCGCCTCCTACGCGCTCGATACCGGCGAGAAGCTGTGGTGGGTGCGAGGCCTCGCTTGGCAACTCAAGTCGGTGCCGCTGATCGATCGCGACCGCGTTTTCGTGACCGGATGGGAAATTGGCGGAGATGAAGACCGTCGGGGCAAAGTCCCCGAATTCAGCAAGATTCTCGCGGAATTCGACGCGGATCATGACGGCAAATTGTCGCGCCGCGAGCTGCCTGCCAACTATTCGGCGCAATGGTGGAGCGATAACGATCTGGATCACAACGGCTGGATCGACGAGCGCGAATGGCAGTTCTATCAAACCCGCAATTCCGCCGAAAACTGCCTGGTCGCGATCCGTGCCGGTGGGCGCGGCGATGTCACCAAGTCCCGCGTGCTGTGGCGCTACCGCAAAGCGCTGCCGAACACTTCATCGCCGCTGCTGTATCAAGGAGTCTTGTATCTGATCCGCGATGGAATCTTCACCAGTCTCAATCCGGAAACCGGCGAGGTCCACAAGCAGGCGCGACTTTCCGGAGCGCTGGGAAGCTACTGGTCTTCACCTGTGGCAGCAGATGGAAAAATCTTCCTGGCGAGTGAAGAAGGCAAGGTCGTCGCCGTGAGCGCCGTCGCCCAGTGGGAGATCCTTGCGATCAACAATCTGGATGAAGACATTTTCGCGACTCCCGCCATCCTGGATGGCCGAATTTACGTCCGCACCCGCGCCGCGCTGTACTGTTTCGCAAAAAAAAAATCGAAATAGGCAAGCATCGCAACGGAACCTCTTGGCGTCCTTTGCGTCTTGGCGTCTTTGCGTGAATCCGAAAGACTGTGATTTATGCGAGACACCGGGAGCGGACTAAACTAAGCTAATGGGAATACGGATCACCAGGCGGGAACTCGCTTTGGCCGCCGCTGGCATGGCATCGGCCCAACAAAGCGACAAACCGGAATACGGCGGCGCGCTGGATGGCATGGCCGGCCGGGTCGATCTCGAATCCTTCGATCCGGTACGCTGGACGCTGCAACGCCTCTCAGTCGCTCCTCTGCGGCTCACGTTTCAAGCAAAAACGCGAAATCAAGCCGAGCAGTGGCAACGGGCGTTGCGGTCGAAATTGAGTGAGCTGATCGGCCATTTCCCGGACGCCCGCGGTCCGCTGCACGCACAAACACTCGAGGTTCGCGAATTTCCGAAATACAAACGCGAGAAGTTTGTCTTCGAGAGCCGTCCAGGAGTCGCTGTCCTGGGATACCTGATTACGCCGACAAATGCGCGCCCGCCGCTTCCCACAGTGATTTGCATCCCCGGTCACGGCCGCGGTGTTGACGACATCGTTGGAATCGACGAACACGGAAATGATCGAACCGGCAACCCCGGCTATCAGCAGGACTTTGCATTACAAGTGGCCGAGCGCGGCCTTGCGGCCGTCGCGATTGAGCCGATGGCGTTTGGCTGCCGGAGGGATCCTCTCACCAGAAAGAAGGGCCCGACGGCCTATGCCTGCCAGCCGGTCGCCGGGTCGGCGCTCCTCTACGGCGAAACGATGATCGGATGGCGGGTGTACGACGTCATGCGGACGATCGACTGGATCGAGACTCGCGCCGAGCTCAACGCAAAACGCGTGGGCTGCATGGGAATTTCGGGCGGTGGAACCTGCACACTGTTCGCGGCGGCGCTGGAGCCGCGGATTCGCGCCGCCATGGTATCCGGGTACCTGAATACGTTTCGCGCCAGTATCATGAGCATGTCGCACTGTATCGACAACTATGTTCCGGGAATTCTTCAGTGGGCCGAAATGTACGATGTCGCCGGGCTCATCGCGCCGCGGCCGTTGTTTTCTGAGGGTGGCGATCGCGATCCGATTTTCCCGGTCGAAGCGGCTCGCGAAAGCTTCGCGCGCGTGAAAGACATGTACCAGGTGTTCGGCGCGCCGGATGCGGCTCAACAGGAGATTTTCCCAGGTGTGCATGAGTTTCATGGCGCGCGGGGGCTGCCGTTCCTGTCCGCCGCGCTCACTGCATAACTCTGCGGGAAAATTGAATCTGGATCATTTCATTCTTTGGAAACGAGGTGTCTCGCTTTGAAGCTTCAAGGAAAGATCGCTGTGATTACGGGAGGCGCCAGCGGGATCGGCGAAGCCATCGCCCGAAAGTTCGCGCGTGAAGGCGCGGCTGTCCACATCGCCGACATTCATGCCGCTAATGCCCATCGCATCGCGAGTGAGGTGCAGGGCATTGCCCACGTGTGCGATGTTTCCGATGAAAACGCCGCGGCGGCCGTGTTTTCATTGATACCGAAGATCGACATCCTGGTGAACAGCGTCGGGATGGCGCACGTCGGCAAGCTGGACACCACCGCGCCGGAAGTATTCGAGCAGGTCTTTCGCGTGAATGTTAAAAGCTACTACGTTGCCATGCGCGCCTCCATTGAAAAGATGAAGCACAACGGCGGAGGAGTCATTGTGAATCTCGCGTCCATCGCGGCGTCCTGCGGGCTAGCCGATCGCTTCGCCTACTCGATGAGCAAAGGCGCGGTACTGGCGATGACGTATTCGGTGGCACGCGACTATATCCAGCACAACATTCGCTGTAACGCGATTTCTCCGGCGCGCGTTCATACACCGTTCGTGGACGGATTCGTGAAGAAGAATTATCCGGGCCAGGAAGCTGCGGTCTTTGAACGGCTCGCCGCTGCGCAGCCGATCGGAAGAATGGCGCGGCCCGAAGAGGTCGCCGCGCTCGCGCTGTTTCTGTGCTCGGACGAAGCCTCGTTCATCACTGGAACGGACTATCCCATCGACGGGGGCTTTTTCAATCTCCACGGTTAAGCGACACGAATGAACATCGACGCGCATCAGCACTTCTGGCGATACGATCGTGCGCGCGACACGTGGATCACCAACGAAATGCGAGTGCTCCAGCGCGATTATCTTCCGGAGCACTTGCGGCCCGAACTCAAAGCCGCCGGAATCGACGCGGCCGTCGCGGTCCAGGCGGACCAATCGGAAGACGAAACGCGTTTCCTGCTTGCATTGGCCGAAGCCAATCCGGAGGTGGCGGGAGTCGTCGGTTGGGTCGACCTGCGCGCCGAAAATGCGGGTGAGCGTCTGGAGCACTTCTCGCAGTTCGAAAAGCTGCGCGGCTTCCGGCACATTGCCCAGTCCGAGCCTGACGATCGCTTCTTGATGCGTGACGATTTTCTGCGCGGCATCGCGAGTCTTGAGCAACACCCCTTTACCTACGATATTTTGATTTATCCCCGGCAACTGCCCGCCGCCGCCGAACTGGTCGCTCGATTTCCGCGCCAGCGGTTCGTCATCGATCACGCGGCGAAGCCCCTTATCAAGACTGGCGAGATGGAACCGTGGGCGACGTACATGCGCCGGATCGGCGCGCATGAAAACGTCTGCTGCAAACTCAGCGGCCTGATCACCGAGGCGAATTGGACGTCCTGGAAACCAGCCGACTTCGCGCCATACCTGGATGTGGTGTTCGAAGTCTTTGGAACCGGCCGCCTGATGTTCGGGTCGGACTGGCCGGTATGCCTGCTGGCGGGAACTTATGCGCAAGTCAAGCAACTGATCGCGGATTACGCGGCCTCGGATCACGCTAGGATTTTCGGCGACAACGCCGCATGGTTCTACGGACTTGGCAGCGTTTCAAGATTTTAATTCCAGAGCCGATAAGCCCACAGAGGAAGCCTCAAATCATGTTGGACATACTTATCGTGGACGACTCCGCAGCCATACGAAAGATCCTGCAGCGGGTCCTGCGCCAGTCGGAAATCCCGATCGGCAACATCTTTGAAGCCGCTGACGGAAACGAAGCCATCGCGGCATTGAAGGCGCAGCACATCGGGCTCATGCTGTCCGATATCAATATGCCTAATATGAACGGCCTCGAATTGCTCAGCCACGTAAAGTCGAGCGAGAGCTGGAAGAACGTGCCGGTGGTAATGGTCAGCACGGAAGGAAGCCAGGCGAAGGTGCTCGAAGCGGTGCAACTGGGGGCCGCGGGATACGTTCGGAAGCCGTTCAACGCCGACGAAATCAAGGAAAAGTTAGCTAAATTCTTCTAGACCCGCTCTTCAAGACACGGAGCCAGCATGACGCACACCGATCCGGTCATTTCGCATCAGGACATCGTCGCGGCGATTAGAGCGTCGACCGCGGATGTTTTTGCCACCATGCTCGGCCTGGAAATCACGGCCGAAGACATGCAAACGGAACCCGCGGTGACGGCGGCGCCATCGTCCGGAGTAGTCTCGTTGATTGGGCTGGCGGGGAATTGGTGTGGGACCGGAAGCCTCGCCTGTACGCTCGCATTCGCCTGCCGCATGGCAACGCACTTGGTGGCGACGCCCTATGATTCGGTAAATGAGGACGTTCTCGACGCCGCCGGCGAAATCACCAACATGATTATCGGTAACGTGAAAACGGTGCTGGAAGAAAAGGTCGGCCCCATGGGCCTGAGTAGTCCAACAGTGATCTATGGGCGGAATTTCCAGACGCGCAGCGCGCGCATCCACGAATGGATCATCGTGCCTTTCGCTTGCGGCGAGGAGCGCCTGTTTGTGCAAATGTGCCTGGCGCCGAATCCCGACAGCCGGTCTCGTAACGGGAACAAGGGGACCCTTCGAGCTGGTTTTCAGGTCCCGCAGGTGTTGACTGGCTAACCCTCGCGTTATCCCGCCTAGCGAGGTGCCCACGGAAATCTAAAGGAGAGCAGAAATGGTATCGGGCGTTTTGGAAGTCCCAGCCGCGGCGAACTTCGAATCGCGCGCGGGAAAATATCTTACCTTCGCATTGGGGGAGCAAGAGTATGGGGTCCAAGTGCTGTGCGTGGGCGAGATCGCGAGCATGCAGGAGATCACGGCAGTTCCACACACGCCCGGCTACGTCAGAGGAGTCATCAATTTGCGCGGCAAGGTGATCCCCGTGATCGATCTGCGGCTGAAATTCGGTCAGCCGCAGCAAGAGTACACGCCGCGAACTTCCGTCGTTGTCGTGCAGATCGAGCGGGACACAACACGAATGCTGGTCGGCATCATCGTCGATAAAGTCTTGGAAGTGCTCGCGTTCCAAACCGCCGATATCGAAGACACACCGGACTTCGGTGACGGATTGGCCACACCCTACATTCTGGGCATGGCGAAAGCCAAGGGTAAAATGAAAATCCTGCTGGACATCAACATGGTGTTAAGCGCGCAGCAACTCTGAGCCTGGTCACACACGTCCGCTCAAGCTCCACGCACGGGCGATATAATCGGAGTCGCATGAATGTTGCTGCCGAAATGCAGCCGGACTGGAAGAATTGGGAAGGCGAGATCGCCGGCGGCGAGTTCCCCCTGGAGCAGTTTCTCGGCGCGGGCGAACAAGGCGCCGTCTTTCGCTCGCGAATTCCCAGTGGCGAGGGCGCCATCAAACTCGTTCCTGCCCGAGATAACCAGGCCCAACGGCTGGTAGATCAATGGAATCGGGCCCGCACGCTCGACCATCCGCACTTAATACGGATTCTCGAAACGGGCACGTGGGCGAAAGCTAACATTTCTGTGGCGTATGTGGTGATGGAGTATGCCGACGAGAATCTCGGCGAGGTTATTGCCGAACGGCCGCTCTCGGCTGGCGAAACTCTCGAAATGCTTCAACCCGTCGCGGAGGCGCTGGCTTTCTTGCATCGCCAGGGACTCGTGCACGGGAGCTTGAAGCCGTCCAATATTCTCGCGGTGAAAGACACCCTCAAGATTTCGAGCGATGCAGTCTCGAGCGGCGACCCGGCTGGCGACCTGCAGGACTTAGTGGCGTTGATGGTGCAGGCGTTGACGCAGCAACCGACGTTCGCAAAGAACGGCTCCGCACGAACCGTTATCGACGGTCTCCCCGAGCCCTTTCGAGAAATCGCGCAGAACCGTACCGGCCAGGGTGGACGCGTTCCATGGTCCGCCGCGGAGCTTGCAAGTTGGCTGCAAACGAGAGGTGAAGCTCCGTCGGCAGGCGCAGCGACACCGCGCGCCTCGCAACCCCAACCAGGAAATCCCAGACTGGCGCGCAACGCAATCGTCCTCGCGCTGATCTTGGTAGCCGTGATCACCGTCGGCAGTCTGCTTAGGAATCGGACGGTTGACCCGGTTTCCGCCGTGCCGCAGCCATCCGCGAAGACTTCAGAACCCCCGGTCGCGAGTGCGCCCCCACCGTCACCTGAAGCCAAGAAAGCGGAGCCCCCCGCGGTGGTCATTCCGGATACGAAGCCGATCGATTCCCCCGCGCCAGCCCGCGAACGACAGCCACGGCGCGTGGTGTCTGACTCGCCGGAGCAGGTCGTCAGCCAGGTGCTTCCCGATATCACCGCCAAAGCTCGCCGAACGGTTCGCGGCAAAGCGACCGTTGTGGTGAAAGTCGCCGTCGATCCATCCGGGAACGTGACCGACGCATCGCTGGAACGCGGCGGCTCGCGTTATTTCGGGAAGCTGGCGGTGGACGCGGCCCGGAAATGGCGCTTCGTCGCCGCGAACGGCGATACTCCCCGCGAGTGGTTCCTGCGATTCGACATCACGCCTCGGGACACCAAAGTTTTCGTGGAGAAATCAGTCGAGCGTTGACTCCGCGCGACCGTTAAGAGTCGCGACCGCGCCGAGATCCGCCAGCATTCTGGTCCAGCGATCCTTGCCGAGCGCGTTCACCACCTTGGTCTGCGCTTTTTTCCAGTGCTGAATAGAAGCGCGCACCGCTTTTTCACCAGCGGGCAAAAGCCTGACCGCCTTGGTGCGATGGTTGTTGCCGGCTGAAATCTGCACGACACCCTTGCGCTCCAGTTGTTTCAGGTTGCGCGTCAGCGTGGTGCGGTCCGCCCCGATCAGCCGCGCCAGTCCTGTGATGGTCTCCGTGCCGCGCTTGGCGATGACGATCATCAGGCTGAACTGCGGGCCCCGGATCGGCGCGCCTCGCATTTCCTTTTCGTAGATCTTCGAAATAATCCGCGAAGACCGGCGTAAATTGTACGCTACGCAGGAGTGTGTTTCCGCCAGGCACTGTTCCAGACTGGACTTTTTCATCGAGCGATCCGGTTGCGCTGGCTGATTACGTACGCGCGAATCGCCGCGACATCATCGTTCGAAAGCCATTCCTTGAATGCGGGCATTCCGGCCGCGACCATGGATCCTTCCAGCACGATTCTAGGATACGACGCGAACACGGATTCCGCAGAGAAGCGCAAGTCCGCGACCGATCCTCCGGAGGTCGCGCCGAAGCCGTGGCAATACACGCACCAGGTCGCGTACACAACGGATCCGTCGTCGATGGTCTTCTGGTCCGCGCTCCCCGTCATCGGCTTGGGCAGCGCCGGCGCCGCGGGTGCGGGCGGAAGCTTGGCTTTTCCGTCGATCGCGAACGTGAGTAGGCGGCCGGGCGTTCCGTTGTGGCCGCTGGGGTTGCCGAAGATCAATCCGAATGCCCCACCCCATCCGGCCAGCACCGAAATATACTGCTTCCCGTTGACTGTGTAGGTCGCGGGTGCGGCCATCACTCCGGTGTTCACCGGCATTTCCCAAACCTTGTCGCCGGTCTCGGCATCGTAGGCCGAAAAATTTCCGGCTGCGGTTCCCTGGAACACCAGGTTGCCCGCCGTAGACAGGACGCCTCCGTTCCAATACGTCGGATACGCGACCTTCCACTTCGCGCTCTGTTTCACCGGATCCCAGGCGAGGAGCATTCCCGGAGTCAATTCCGGCGGGTCCGTGGCCGGCAGCGGCAGCATGCCGAGATTCCACGCTCCGCCGGACAGGTATTTGAAATGTTCGTCCCCCAGATAGGGATATCCGGTCTCCTGCGCCGGAATGTACACCAGTTTCGTTCCCGGATGAAACGACATCGGCTGCCAGTTGTGCCCGCCCAGCGGTCCCGGCTGCTGGATGAACATTTTCGCCGGATCGAGTTCGCGCGCCGCGGGATTCTCCACCGGACGTCCAGTTTTCATGTCGACTTCTTTCGCCCAATTGATCGTCACGAATGGTTTCGCGGACAGTAATTCACCAGTGGCGCGATCGAGCACGTAGAAGAATCCATTCTTCGGCGCCTGCATCAGCACCTTGCGAGCCTTGCCGTCGATGTCGAGCGTCGCCAGAATCATCTGCTGAACGGCAGTGTAATCCCAGCTGTCCCCAGGCGTGGTCTGATAATTCCAGACCAGCTCACCGGTATCGGGTTTCAATGCAAGGATGCAGGAGAGATACAGATTGTCACCGCCACCGGGACTGCGCTTCTTCCAATTCCACGGCGAGCCGTTGCCGGTGCCGACATATAAAAGGTCCAGGTCGGGATCGTACGCGAACGAATCCCACACGGTTCCACCGCCGCCGAATTTCCACCATTCGCCGGTCCACGTTTTCGCGGCTTTTTCCATCGCCGGCGATTCGAACGGCTTCGAAGGATCGCCGGGCACCGTATAGAATCGCCACGCGAGCTTTCCCGTCTGCGCGTCATAGGCCGAAACGTAGCCGCGCACGCCGAATTCAGCGCCGCCGTTTCCGATGATCACTTTTCCTTTGACCACCCGCGGCGCGCCGGTGATCGTGTACGACTGATTCTTGTCCGTGGTCTGCGTCGACCACTCCGGGGTTCCCTTTGCTGCGTTCAGGGCAACCAGCCGCCCGTCGAGCGTTCCCACATACACTCGATTTCCGAACACCGCGACCCCGCGATTCACCACGTCGCAACACGCCCGCTGTCCCCAGGCGCGCGAGACTTCCGCGTCCCATCGCCACAAACGTTTTCCCGTCACCGCGTCAACCGCAAACACGTCACTCCAGGCACCGGTGAGATACATCACGCCATTGACGACAATCGGCGTCGCTTCCAGGCCGCGTTTCGTCTCCATATCGAGCGACCATGCGAGACCCAGGCGCTTCACGTTCGACGCGTTGATATCGCGTAGCGGACTGTAGTGCGTCTCCGCGTAATCGCGTCCCGTGGTGATCCAGTCGTTGCGGGCAGCAGCGGACCTCAAATCACGATCCGTGATCCCTTGCCCCGCCGCAAGGCCCGCGGCAAATCCTGCGAACGCCATGAGTCGCATCTGTGAATTATAGTCCGCGACGCAGGTGTATACTCGGCCTCATGCCGGAACAGAAGAATGCCATCATCGTAGGCGCGGGACTTGGTGGAATCAGCGCCGGAGTTCATCTCCTACAAGCCGGGATCGACGATTTCGCCATCCTGGAGCGCGATCGCGAGCCCGGCGGAACCTGGCGCGACAACACCTATCCAGGCTGCGCGTGCGATGTACCGGTCGCGTTGTACCAGTTTTCCTTTGCACCCAACCTGGGATGGCGACACCTATTCCCGCGCGCGGCCGAAATGAAACGGTACGTCGACGATGTCGTAGTCAACTTCGGCCTGACGCCCAGGATTCGCGGCGGCGATGGCGTCGCATCCGCCCAGTGGAACGAATCCCGCTGCCGCTGGTGCGTCGTCACCGAGTCGGGCGCTGAGTTCGAAACCGAAGCGCTGATCGTCGCGCTGGGCCAGCTAAACCGGCCCAAGTTTCCGGAAATCGAAGGCCGCGAAACGTTCGCCGGTCAGGCGTTTCACTCCGCTCGGTGGGACCATTCCGTTCCCCTCGAAGGAAAGCGCGTCGGCGTAATCGGATGTGCGGCCAGCGCGGTGCAACTGATTCCGGAGGTCGCCAAGATCGCCGCCCACCTGACTGTCTTTCAGCGCACGCCGAACTGGTTCCTGCCGCGGATGGATCGCGAAATCACGGAAGAAGAAATGGCTCTGCTGGTCACCGCGCCGCATGTTGCGGTATTGACGCGGCAGCAGATTTATGAGCAGGCCGACCATCTTTTCTGGCAGGCCTTCAGTTGGACGCCGCAAGGTCGCGCGGCTTACACGCGGGCGTCCCTGATGCATCTGGAAGCTCAGGTGGCCGATCCGGAATTGCGCCGGAAACTCACGCCCGATTATCCGATCGGATGCAAACGCATTCTTTTCGCCGACGATTATTATCCCGCGCTCCAGCAGCCCAACGTCACGCTCGAAACCGGGGCGATCGAGCGTATTGCACCGGCGGGCGTGCGCACTCGCGATGGCGTCGATCATCCCTTGGATGTTCTGGTGTATGCGACTGGATTCGAAACCACCGGCTGGCATTGGTCGATGCGCGTACGGGGCCGCGGCGGAATCATGCTGGACGACGCGTGGAAGAACGGACCCGAAGCATACCTGGGAATCACCGTCGCGGGATTTCCGAATCTGTTCATGCTGTACGGACCCAACACGAATCTGGGACACAACTCAATGACCTTCATGCTGGAGCGGCAGAGCGAATATATCGCCCAGGCGTTATCCGAAATGCAGCACCGCGGCGTCGATACGATGGAGCCGTCACGCAAAGCGCAGGACCGCGTCAACCGCGAATTGCAGGACGGTCTCGCGCGGACGACTTGGGCCGATCCGCAGTGCAGTTCGTGGTACAAGAACGCGGCGGGAAAGATCACGCAAAACTGGTCATCGCACACCCGCGATTACGCCGCTGCGCTGAAGACCGTGAATTTCGATGACTACGTGATTCGAGCAAGGACGGCCGCCGGCTAAATCTTGGAGCAAGCTGAAAAACTCCCTTGGCAGGTCGGGGACCTGCCTTCTCACAGCTGGGAACGAGTTTTTCTGCAGCCTCTGACGCCTTGCTCCAGACCTAGGTAGTAACCTTCTTCTCCCATGGCTGCGCGTGTGGACCCTCGTCGCGTTCCTCGACGCGATCGTACAGATGCTCGTCCGAAGTGGTCCCCAGCGAAAGATTGTACAGGCTGGTCAATCCGAGCCCTTCGCGAAGATCCTCGTCGAAATCGTGCAGCTTATGCAGATGACCTGCCAGCGCCGGAACTTCTTTGCCCGACGGCGTGCGCAGAAACATCTGGTAGCCGCGGCTCACCAGCATCCCGATCTCATCGCCGATCACCACGCCGGCTTTGCCGATCTTCACCACACCATTTCCCGCGTCTTCAAGCATCGCTCCGCACTCTCCGCGCGTCACGCGAACGCGGCCCGAGGATTCCCTCTTAGTCTCGAACTTGAATTCTTTTAGATTCGCGATGCGCTCATCGAACGTCGGCGTGTGCGGAATAGTCCGGCGAAAGAACATATGTCCCATTCTATAATGTGTCGTGCCTTTCGTACTCGCTTTAGATGAAGGAACCACCAGCGCGCGAGCCGCGCTCTACAACGACGAGGGCCGCCGCGTCGCCATGGAATCGAGCCCTATCGAGTGTTTCTATCCCCAACCAGGATGGGTCGAGCAGGACGCCAACGCCATCTGGACCGCGCAACTCGACGCCACGCGGCGCACGCTCGCCGCAGCCAAAGTGAAGGCATCGGAGATCAACGCCATCGGCATTACCAACCAGCGCGAA